>Ga0302316_10000168_pt1 | contig 59166 bp, 54 predicted proteins | sample III_Palsa_N3_2_FD_200456 | JGI IMG/M metagenome (GOLD analysis project Ga0302316, IMG submission 200456) | Peat permafrost microbial communities from Stordalen Mire near Abisko, Sweden - III_Palsa_N3_2 | ecosystem: Environmental > Terrestrial > Soil > Palsa > Peat permafrost | place: Sweden...
CCCGGTGCGCGTTGTCCAAACATGAAAAGACCTCAGCTGTCGCGATGCCTGAGACAAGTCCTCCTGCGCTGGCAGTAGCCAGTAGTACCCGGAGCGGGCTGCATGGGTGAGGGGCGGGCGTAGGGTATTGCGGCGCACTACGGGCCGTTACCAGGCGACGGAAAAAGGCACGGGCCGGGACATTTAGAGCGCAATATCCAAGGAGGGCTTTGTCCATGATACCGCCTCCCCCGATCACCGAATTCCGGTCAGCAGAATCCACCTACTTAGGCAGGACGCGGACGGTCTACAAAATCGGCACGATTGGGCCCGGGCTCATCTTGTTGCACGACGTTCCGGGCATCACCCCCAATGTGCTGCGGCTGGCAATGCTACTGGCCGGTCAGAACTTTCGAGTCGTGATCCCCAGTCTCTTTGGATCCGACGGCGCATCGGTCTCGCGGGTAAACAAAGCCGTCCTGTCGGCGCAGTTGGTCGCAGGCAGCGACTTCGCAATCTCGCCCGAGGATCGCTCGAGTACGGTGGTTGACTGGCTGCGGGAACTCGCCAAGGACTATTCGCAGGAGACGCAGGGCCCGATCGGTGCCATAGGGCTCGGCGTCACCGGGGCGTTTGCACTCTCGCTGTCTGTCGGAACGGACGGCCTCGTCGTCGCCGCGGTTTTGAGCAATCCCGTCGTCCCCTCCATTGCCAAAAAGTGTCGGGAAACCAATCTCACAGCAGTCGAGGAAGAGAATCTAAGGGCTCGCCGACCGGCGACTCTCGCGTTGAGATTTGCGGGTGATCCACTGTGCCGCGCCGAGCGGTTCGATGCCTATAGGGCACTCCTCGGCGATCGGTTCACTGCCATAGAGATTCCGTCTCCGCACCAAACACGGAATAACGATACCGACGGCCACTCGGTGCTGACAGAAGGCTTATCGGACTCCGCAGGCCAACCCACCTGGAAAGCGTTCACTGAGGTTGTCCGCTTCCTGCAAGCAACGCTCACCACCGAGCATAAGGGGTGCTCAGTCGATATCCAGCCTATGGACCGGCTGACTGGTTTTGCCGATGTGCTGCGGCACGAACTCAAGGTCATCCTGAACGTCGACCTGCCGCCGCGATCGCCGGCAACCCTTGCCGAAGGCGAATTCGAAAAACAGGTATTGCAGGCCGTCGACTCGGAATCCGACCTCTCCGCACTGTGCCTCTCCGGTGGTGGGATCCGCAGCGCTACATTCGCTTTAGGGGTTATGCAGGCCTTGGCCCGATTTGGGCTGTTGGGGAAGTTTCACTACTTGTCCAGTGTCTCAGGCGGCGGCTACATCGCTGGCTGGCTGAGTGCCTGGCGGACCTTGGTCGCGGACGACGAGGTACTCAAGGCGCTCAACCAGTCGATGCAGACTGGAAAGGAGCCTGCGGAAATAACCGGAATCCGCAAGGACAGTAACTATCTGACTCCACAGCTGGGGCTCCTGTCCGCCGACACCTGGACGGTAATCGCTCTATACATAAGGAATCTGCTCCTCAATTGGCTGATCTTCGCGCCGTTTTTTCTTGGCTGCTTCATGGCGCCGCGGCTGTGCGTCGCGGTGCTCGTTTACGCAGGACAGCCTTGGGACGCCGCTGAGGCGTTCAACGTATCGCGAATCCTCGGGGCCGTGCTCGTTCTCACGGGCCTGAGCGTGGCAATTTATGGACGCTTTCGAAAAGCGGACCAATGGCTAACCGATCTCAGGTTTCAATGGTGGGTCCTGCTCCCCCTGGTCCTCTCTGGAGCCTGTTTTACCGTCGCGGCCGTGGTACTTGGAGTAACTCCCAACTTGAGGCAGGCAGATCACTTCTTTGCGCATCATCTGCGGCTCGGCGCGGAGTATGGGGCGTTGATTTACTTTGTGGCATGGGTCATTGGGCGGGTCTCGTCGCTTCCCAAGACGGACGGCGACGAGAAGACCATTGAGAAGCGGGACGTTGTGTATTGGACGCTCTCGGGATCTCTCGTCGGGCTACTCGCTGCTGCGGGAATGAACGCAATCGCGGCGCAGTTTACGCAAGGTGTCTTCCTCCAGAGTTTCCAGATCGCCGAAACGCTCGGCCTCAGCGGCTTTACGCTCGCCTACCTGGTCGGAGAACTTCTATATGTCGGTATCGCGAGTTTCTCTGCCAAGGGAGACATGGACCGCGAATGGCTCGCCCGATCCTCAGGTTGGCTATCTGCGACCGCGGTGCTTTGGACCATTGGCAGTGCCATTGCGCTGTACGCACCGGATTTCCTGGTTTCGGAGTGGACCAAGACCCTTGCAGCGGTTGGAGGGGTATCAGGACTGATCACGGCTATGCTGGGATCCAGCAGCCGGACGGGTGCCACGAAGGCATTGCAGTCGCTAAAGAAGGTTCCGCTGATGCGGATTGTGACGGTAGCCGCGATCCTCTTTGCGCTGGCTCTTGCTTCAGTGTTCTCCTTTCTTGATGAAGAAATAGAGACCTTTCTTGCAGTGGCGTTCAGGTCCTCGGCTTCCACCGCCGTACTTGATTCCGCGGTCGTCATCCTCTCGATCGCCTTCGCTCTGGGGGTCTCCTACTTCATTAACGTCAATCGATTCTCGTTGCACGCGTTGTATAGAAACCGGTTGGTGAGGGCATTTGTTGGATCTGCGCGAGGCGAGAAGCGCAAACCTGATCCCTTTACACGGTTCGACCCAAAAGACAATCTGGCTCTGACGGATATAGAGCCCATGGGGGCAGTTCATGGCCACAACAATCTCTTCCATGTCATCAACGCAGCGCTGAATGTGGTTCATTCGGACAACGAGGCGTGGCAGGAACGCAAGGCGGAGTCGTTCACGATGACGCGGCTTTTCTGCGGCAACTCCTACGTGGGCTACCGCCCAAGCCATACGTACGGCGGCCGTGAGAAGCGTGGTCTCACACTCGGAACCGACATGGCGATCTCAGGGGCAGCGGTAAGCCCCAATCAGGGCTACAACTCATCCCCGCTTACGGGATTCCTGTTGATGCTTTTCAACATCCGCCTCGGGTGGTGGCTGGGGAGCCCGAAGCGGTCATGCTATGACGATGAGGGGCCCACCTGCTCACTGACGCCGGCGCTGCGGGAACTGGGGGGCGACACCACGGACAAGTCAAAGTGGATCTACCTCTCAGATGGGGGACATTTCGAAAACCTCGGCCTCTATGAAATGGTCAGGCGACGGTGTCGCACCATCGTGGTAAGCGATGCGGGCTGTGATCCGACGTGCAGCTTCGAGGACCTGGGCAACGCGGTGCGAAAGATATTCATAGATTTCGGCGTCAGTATCAATTTCGACAAATTGGAGATCAAGGCGCGCCAGACCCCTCCGACTCCCGGCATCCGCTTTGCGGTGGGATCGATCAAATACCCGGGATCGGACCGCGAAGGGTGGCTTCTCTATCTTAAGCCCACCTATATGGCGACCGACGAGCGCGCGGACGTCCGCAGCTATGCGTCTGCAAATCCGCAGTTTCCTCATGAGAGCACCGCTGATCAGTGGTTTAGTGAATCCCAGCTGGAATCCTACCGGGCGCTGGGTGCCAGCATTACGGAGTACGTCTGCAGCGGCGGGGCGGGCGTGGCAAGTGGCAAGACTCCCGATCCGGTCGACTTCAAAGCCCTGCAAGGCATTGCGGAAAAGTTGCTGAAGCGGGTAATCCTGGAGCTTGAAGCGTCGGGGCCGTCGAACTACCAAGCATTGTAGGGGGACGCCTAGTGCACCGAAGCAATGGTGGCAGTGAAAGGAGCCCAGAACACCGGATCGCGAGGTCCCTGCAGCAGCATCTGCCGCATCGCAAGCGTCAACGCGGATTCAGGCCTGCGATTCTCCCGTAGCAGACCCTTGTAAAAGGCTCGCATCAGGGTCGCGGTGGAGCGATCCGGCACGTCCCACAGCGATGCGATCACCGACTGCGCGCCTCGCGCCAATACGACGTACCGCAGACTGAACAGTCCTTCACCACCGATATCGCGACCGAGCGCCGTATCGCATGCGCTGAGGACCACGGTACGGGCGTTGAAGCGGCGACCCATCAGGTCGCCCGCCCAGATGCGATTTACAAGTTGGCGACCGCCAGCATCGTAGCTGCTCAGGACCAAGGACGACAATTGCGGAATTTCGGCATCAGTCGTGGCGTGCACCGCGAAATGGATATAGCGATAGCGCTCCAGGGGCCGCGCCAGCACCGCATCGCGCGTCGCCCCGAATCCGTCCAGATGATCCACCGTGAGAGGCGTCGCGATTTGCGCAATGTCGCTGGCCTCGACGGCGGTGGCAGGCAGCCGCTCGAGTGCTGCCATGTTCAACCCACTGCGCATCAGCGGCAGGCTGGCCGCAAGCGGCTCGTGAGGTACGCCGGCGCGGCCAAGGCGTGGATCGTCCACACCATACACGGCGTCCGCCACCAGCAGCATCCCCTCCGTCGGCTTTGCGCGCTCGCTTGTTGACAGTACCTTGGCGATGGACGAGCCATAGGCCACTTCGTACTTTCCGATCAGGAACGAATCGTCCGCCTCCGGGCGCATGGGCAATGCCGCGAACGACACATAATGAAGGGGACCGTCGGGAACGATGATCAGCCGTGTAACGCCTGTCGGCACCTGGGCAAGCACCGGCTGTAGTACCAGACGGCTTAGACTCGCACCGGCATGCAGCCGCTCCTCCATGCTCGTGCCATCCAGACCGGCGTAAGCCGAGTGAGCCGCATCAGCGGCGGCGCGCAGCGTGTCGGCGGACCCCAGATCGATCAGGCGCACCTGGGATTGGGTCTGTAACCAGGCGTAGGCGTCGGCCGCACCCAGCCAGTAGGAAATGATGGCGACATCGGGCGGCGGCACGGCGACAGCGCCTGCCGGTCCTTGCGGAGCATCCGCCGTGGATCGGCTCAGGATCGCCAGCTGCGAATCCAGTACCGCCAATTGCTCGCGCAGGTGGGCGATGTCGGTGCGGATGGTCGCGACACGGGCATCGGTAACAGACGGAGCGCCCCCCGCCTCCAAGCGGTCCTCGTGGGCTGCAAGGTCGCGCAGCAGTTGGGACTTCTGACCCAGGAGCAGATCCACTCGGGCATCATTGCCGTGGGTGTAGTCGGCCACGGCGATATCCTGCATCGCTCGGGCCCGCGAGCGTTCGGTGACCGCCAGCGCTGCGCGTGCCGCCTGCACCGCGCCTTTGACGTCACAGGCGATGACGGCCCGCTGATAGGCAGCCGCCAGGAACTCCACCTTCAGATCGAAGGCAGGGCGCAAAGGCTGCATCGAGGTCGCGCGCAGCTCCGGGTCGGAGGCCTGCACCCGCAGCACCTCCGAGAGTTTGAGGCCCGCATCGAGGTCGGTCAGCGCAAGCTCGGTACGGCCGGTGGCAGCGTCCACGCGTGCCAATGTCACATCCGCGTCGAAGGCAGCGGCTTCCAGCCCGAACGCAAGGTCAGTAGCGAGTGCTGCCTGCAACCGCGCGCGCGCACTGGTCATATGGCCGGTGCGATAATCGAGTACGCCTTGCTCAAGCTGCACCAGCGCCCCGCTCACGGAATCCTCGTCCGCCGGGATTCTTGCCGCCAATGCCAGATCGTCTTCGGCAGCCTGGTTGCGGCCCAGGAGCGACTCGGAGTCCGCGATTTGCGCCAGCAGGTGTGCACGCACAATGGGACCGGTGGCACGCGCGAGCGCCTCGCGGTTAAGTCGGACCGCCTCCTCGTGATGCCCATCCTGGGCTGCGATCATGGCCAAAGCGCGTAGTACGCTGACCGAGTCCCGACCCTCGCCTCCGCGGGTAAATGTGTCCAGAGCCTGCTGCAGGAAGGCAGCTGCGAGGCCGCGATCCCCGGCGGCACTGTAAACCATGCCGATGCCGAACAGACTGCGGCCCCGCTCACTGCTGTCCTGGGTCTGGGTTGTCAGTTCCAGTGCCTGCGCGTGCAGCGCCAGCGCTGTATCCAGATGCCCCGCCATACGATTGGTCAGGCCATAATTGTCGAGGATCCAGGCATAAAGGCGCGGTGATTCCCGGGCATTCACCAGACTCCGTGCGCGCCGGAACATACTCAGGGCGGTCGATGCCCTACCCAGGTCGGAATTGACCAGTGCGATGTTCTGCAATACCAGGGCGAGACGATACCGCGCCCCCAATCCTTCGTACAACTTACGAGCGCGCCCATAAGCGATAAGTGCCGCGCGGCAGTCACCCATGTTGTACAGGGTAAGACCGATAAGGTTCAGCTGCTCGGCGGCATCAAATGGTTCGCGCCGGCTGAGGTACAAGGCCGCCAACCGCTGTAGCCGATCCAGCCCCTGATGCGCCAAGGCGCGACTATCGTGCCGTACAGGGTCGGCCGCCGTGGCCGCATCCGGCACCTGCGCGAGTTCCATCCAGGCCAGCGCCTGAAGCGACTGCGCGTTGGCGCGACCCTCTATATCGCCTGCAAGCTGCAATAGCTCGGCGGCCTGTGCCGACCAGCGTTCGCATTCCTGCCAATCTTCGATGTCCTTGCAGGACAGGCTTGCGAGCGTGTGCGCCACCTGCGCACGCAACGTCACATTCTCCGGTGCGAGGGCAACGAAGGCGCGCAGGTATTCCTGATGCGCGCTGGCGTAGAAATCGGTCGGGGATCCTGAGTTCGGGGTGCCCTGGCCGGCTGAGACCCGCCGCGCCTGCGCAATCGCCGCATCGCCGGTGGCGAGCGCCCGCGCGACCGCTCGGCACGTATCGCTCTGCGGCATCTCCGCATCGTATGCCCGTACCATGACGTGGCGTCCCAGGCCGCCATCGACGGTGGCGTGAATGCCGAGCGTGACTCGACCGGATTGATCCGTGTGCAGCAGTATCCGCACCACCCCGCGGCGCCGCACCGGATTGGCCGCTCGCGCCATCGCCGTTCCTCCCATGCTCACCTCTACGGCAACAACCGCCCGGTCCTCGTGGGCTTCCAACAGGATGCCGCGACTGGCGGGCAGTGACAGAGAAACCGTCGCCGTGCGCTCCGGTCCAAATTCCAGATCCCACTGTCCCAACGAGGCGGTAGGGTGCAGCGCAATGCTGCAGGGGTGGGTCGAATCTGTGGCGGCAGGCTGCTGAGCGGGTGCGGTGACCGCACCTGCGAGCAGCACAAGCCCTGCAATTTCAAAAAGTCTCATTCGAGTCGTCGGTTTTCGGACCGACTTCATCAGTAGTCATACGAGGTGCCAACCCGCAGCCACACGTGACTGGCGGGTCAGCTATAGCATCTGGACAAAGGGGATGCCAACACAATGTGAATGTGCGCTATCGCACTCTTGCGATGCAGCAAGCCATTATTCCTTCGGCGGTCCAATGAGATAGCCGCCGAAATTGCGACAGAGAATAGGGAGCATGAACGTGCCAACGAGCAAGGAGGAGAGCACATGGCGAACAGCGATCCGTGGTTGGGTATCACTTGGAAGGTCTACGCGGTACAAGGCACCGGAGGGGCCTATCTCAAGCCCGAGGGGAAACAGGGCTCTTTCACGCTGACCGCGGTAGCGGACCCAGCAAGCGGAAAAACGGCCTACTATACCGTCAATTTTTCGGCCGGTGATATGCCCTCGTGCTGGCAGGGACTCCTGCTCTACCCGCGCGGTAGCGTGCAGGTTGTCCCACCTTCACCGCCGTTGCAGCCATGGACGCCCAGCGGCGATGGCCCGTGGCTGGCTGCCGCCGATGCCGTACGCGCAGGACTCAATGCTGCCACGGCGCGCCTCGAGGGCGACCTTAATTGCAACTCGAATGCTGCAGCGCTGACTTTGATCTGCGTTCCCAACGCAACCACCACTGGGACGCCACTTCTGGTGCAAAAGCTCGCGCGCGCGACATCACCCGGAACAGTACAGCCCATGGACGACCCCTCCGGAGGCGGCCACGGCGATAACTAGCTATCGCCGGCTTCGCTGTCGCACGATGAAACCACCGGCGATGGACAGGTTTCTCGCGTGGGTAGCTCGCGAATGAGATGTGGGTGGCCAAAGAGCCCAGCAAAACGGGTCAAATTGCCGGTGTGCTTTTCATTTTCGTGAATCGGACAGGCTGCACGATTGAAACAAGGCGGCTCAGCGCTGTATCCGGACAGCAAGGCCTTCGTTGATGATGTACGACTTTGGGTACTCGAGCATTCTGAATCGGGAATCGTTGCCGAGGTAGGCCGCGATCCCTAGCGGCTATTCCACAGTCGAATGACGCTGTCCAAACCGCCATGGTCATAACCCAGCAGGCACAGGCAGGCCGGATCGAGCACCAGGTTGCGACCCAGTGCCGCCGGGCCATCGATCCACCTCGAGGCCAATACGCGCAGCAGGTGTCCGCTTGAGAAAATCAGGACGTTGCCCTCGAGCGCCCGAAGTCGCGCCGCGACCCGATCGGCCCGGTCGCTGATCTGCGGCACTGACTCGCCACCGGGGCACCCGTCGCGGAACAGCTCCCACTCGGGACGCTCCTTATGGACAGCCACAAGTGTCCGGCCCTCATACTGACCGTAATCCCACTCCACCAGGTCCGGGTCGAGTGCTGCCACACCGGCATACCCGGCAAGCTCACAGGTTCGCTGCGCCCGCTTGAGCGGACTTGTCAGCACATGATCGAACACCAGGTCGTTGAGCCGGGAAGCGAGCGCACGAGCCTCTTCCTCACCCCGGGGCGTGAGCGCAAGATCGGTGCGCCCTGTGTGCTGTCCTGTGATACTCCAGGCGGTCTCCCCGTGTCGGACGAGATAGACATTGGCTCGGGCTGCGATATTCATGGCGTCACCCTTTGGCGTTTGGACACACCCGACAGCGCGAAACTAGGCATCATGGCCCGCCATGAAGCGGGGGGTATCCAAGGTTAAGGAAGCAAAGGGGTCTGCCTCCCGCAGTACCGTGGGTTGCGCGATTGCTCGCGCCGAGCCACATGTAGAGCGCCACAAGGGCGTCATCTACACAGAGCACAGGAGGCAGACCATGGATGAGATTACCTACGTTGGGCTGGACGCGCACGCGCAGACGACCGCAATCGCGGTGGCGGAAGGCGGCGGTGCTGCGCCGCGATTTATCGGGACGGCAGGTGCGAGGTTCGCCGAGCTAACTAAGGTCTTGGGTAAGCTGGGCAAGCCGGGCCGGCTGCGGGTGTTTTACGAGGCAGGTCCATGTGGCTTTGCCATGGTGCGGCAGCTGCGCCACGCCGGCTACCACTGTGAGGTGGTGGCGCCGTCGAAGATACCCCGTAAGCCAGGTGATCGGGTGAAGACGGACCGGGGCGACGCGCTGAGCCTGGCGGGGCTGGCTCGGGCTGCGCAGTTGACCTTCGTGACAGTGCCGGATGAGCGGGGTGAGGCCATGCGCGACTTGAGCCGCGCCCGGGTCGATGCGGTTCGCGCCCGGCTCAAGGCGCGCCAGCAGCTCAAAGCACTGCTTCTACGGCACGATCGACGCTACACGGGCAAGACTTCCTGGAGTGCTGCCCATGAGCGATATCTGGCCCAGATGTCCTTCGCACATCGGGCGCAGGAGATCGCCTTCGTCGAGTACCGTCGTGGGATCGGCGAGGCGCAGGCGCGTGTGGAGCTTCTCACCCAGGCACTATCACGGGAGCTTGTAGGCTGGCGGATGCGTCCGCTGGTACAGGCACTGATGACGCTGCGGGGCGTGGACGAACTGAGCGCAACCAGCTTGGTGGCTGAACTTGGCGAGATGAAGCGCTTCGCGCACCCGCGGGAGTTGATGGGGTATCTAGGCCTGGTTCCCAGCGAATACTCCAGCGGCCAGAAGCGTGCCCTCGGGGCGATAACCAAGACCGGCAACAGTCATGCACGACGCTTGTTGATCGAGGCGGCGTGGAACTACCGCTTTCCAGCTCGCATCACCTTGCCTCTGCAGAAGCGCCAGGAAGGACAGCCCGCAGCGATCCGCGATATCGCCTGGCGGGCGCAGCTGCGGCTCACCCAACGCTATCGACGACTGACCGCCCGCGGTCTGCAGCACAATAAGGTCTGCGTCGCGATCGCGCGGGAACTTGCAGGCTTTGTCTGGAGTATCAGCCAACAGGTATCGATCGCCAACTGATCGTATAACTTCATGAGGATCGGAGAGCTCCGATGAGTTAAACGGCACCACACCGGATCGGCAACGCGATACACGGGCACACGGTGAGGGGAATCCTCGGCGCAGCTATGTGGGCATCCTTCGGGATGATCTCCGAAACTAGATCGAGGCAGCCCCGCGACGTAACGATGCAATGCGGTAACCAACCCGCGGATATCAGCGTGATCCATCGTCGCTAAAAGCTGCCGTGCGTCGCGTTACCCATCCGGTGCGAACAACGCCCGCCCAGGAGAAACACGTGAAAAAGATCGCGAGAATCAGCCCTGCCTCAGTTGCTAAGGGAGGGCCATATCAGCTGCGGGTCGCGACCGCCACCGCGGCGCCCGCCATAACTGTCCCGGTACCTCGATTCAGCCAGCGAACGGCGCGCCGGCTCCTGAATAACCGTCGCACTCGAAACGCAGCGATCGAGTAGCCCGTCAACACAGCCGACAGGATGACGCAGATTGCACCGGCAACCTCCAGAAAGGCCGTGAACGTCATGTTGCTCAGATCAATCACGGTCGGCAGAAGGGCAAGATAGAACATTATGGCCTTCGGGTTGCCCAGCGTCAGCGTAAGACTTGAAAGAAAGAGCCGGGCACGGCTTTCCGGAGGCGCGACGCGACTGTCATTGATGGGTTGAGCGGGAGACGTCCACAACCGATAAGCCAAATAGAGCAAGTAAGCCGCACCCGCATACTTGATGCACAGAAACAGGACATGCGCGGTTCTCGCCAACATCGCCATCCCCGTGGCGGCCAGAGTGAACCAAATCAAGTCCCCGACGACGTAACCTGCGATGAATGGCGCAATGCCGTCGTGGCCGCGCCCGAGGACACGCGCCAAGATCGCGGCGATTCCGGGGCCAGGTGTCGCGGTAGCGACCAAGTACATCAGACAGAAAAGGACAAGGCCGTGCAGTTCCAAAGACCACCTCCAGCCAACAGCCTTCGACGAAGTCTATTTAATTGTACCGGCGATGGCCTTGCCGGAAACTGTGGAAATGACGAAAGACTCGGAAAACACCGTTCCTCCTTGGCTGACCCCACTGGAGCTGGCGCTCCTTGGAGCAATCTGGGGAGCATCCTTTCTGTTTATGCGGATAGCGGCGACGGATTTCGGACCCTTCGCCTTGGTGGAAGTCCGTTTGGCGCTTGGCGCATTGATCCTGACACCGTTTCTGTGGCGGGAAAGGGCGATCTTTACCCGCAAGTCCATCGTTCGATTGGCCGGTATTGGACTCATTAACTCCGCTTTTCCTTTCGTTTTCTTCGCTTGGGGTGCCGAACGTGCACCTGCAGGTATCGGCGCGATTACGAACGCGATGACGGTCATATTTGCCGCGCTGGTGGCATTTCTCCTTTATCGAGAGCCCATTGGTCGCTTGCGGCTGATCGGACTCGTGGCGGGATTCATCGGCGTCGTGGTTTTGGCGAGCGATAGGGCCTCTGGCAAAGGTGTCTGGTCCGCCGCACTGGCTGGCACTACGGCGGCGGCCTGCTATGGGCTCGGGGTCAATCTCGTACGGCGCTACCTTGCCGGCGTCACCGCAAGTGCAATCGCGGCCGCGACCTTGCTTGCCGCGACGCTACTGATATTGCCTTTCGCGATCGCGACATGGCCTTCCAATCCTCTCCCTGCAAGAGCATGGCTCAGTGCAATACTCCTGGGCTTCATGTGCACCGGAGTGGCCTTCGTCATTTACTATCGGCTGATAAACCGCATCGGCGCATCTCGAGCCGCGACGGTAACGTACCTCATCCCACTCTTCAGCGTTTTCTGGGCACGGGCCATTTTAGGAGAGGATCTCACTGTAAGAATGGCCGTCGCAGGCAGCTGTATATTGGGCGGGGTTGCGCTCAGCCAATGGCAGCGGCGATAAGCAGGTAAGCATCCTGAAGCCTGCTGGTTCGACCGCATCGAGAATTTCAGCGGCGGTCGCATTTGATTTTCCAAGCGAGACTTCATCTCGATCTCCCAAATCGCCGCAGCGCTTACATAGACTTCCGCATCTTGGAGCCGCTTGCGAGTGACCGGCGGTAATCTTGTCGGTTCAGCGGTGCCCACAGCAGGCAGGTCGTGCGTATCAAGCAGCACTCGCACTCAGCGGTTGTTCATTTGTCATAAGAAGTATTATGCGAATAACTATTATGGTGGCTAAGTACAGATGTCCGCTTCTGGCTAGATAAAAATGTCCGCCTGAACGGCTGAGGATCATGGCGGACGGCCTCTAGCCTTCTGGCGTGGAGACCGTTCATGCGGCAACTGACGCGAGTGACGATGAGCATGCGCGAGCTGGATCGGTTGAAGTGCGTTCAGGCAGTCATTGATGGCGAGTTGCTGCGGACGCTGGCAGCCGAGCGACTGGGCATCACAACCCGCCAAGTGCGCCGCCTCATCGATCGCTACCGGCTCGAGGGGCCCATTGGGCTGATCTCGCGTCACCGCAACCGACCCAGCAACCGGCGACTCAAAGAGGATCTGGAGAACCAAGTCGTCCGCATCCTGCGCGAGAGCTATCCGGACTTTGGACCAACGCTGGCGGCCGAGAAACTCGCTGAGCGCCATCAGATCGTCCTTGCCAAGGAGACCATCAGGCGCATCCAAGTGGCCGCAGGTCTGTGGGTGCCACGCAAGCTGCGACCACCCAAAGTTCAGCAGCCCAGGCTGCGTCGCGCGTGCGTGGGTGAGCTGATACAGATCGATGGATGTGAGCATCGTTGGTTTGAGGAGCGCGCGCCGATCTGTACCGCATTGGTGTATGTCGATGATGCCACCAGTCGGCTCATGTTGGTTCACTTCACCGGAGCGGAGTCCACATTCTCGTATTTCGAGGCCACACGCGCTTACTTGGGCAACCATGGCAAGCCGCTGGCCTTTTACAGCGACAAGGCCAGTGTCTTTCGGGTGAACCGGGAGACCGCCGGCGGGCCTGGATTCACGCAGTTTGCGCGAGCATTATACGAGCTCAACATTGACGGCATTTGTGCGAACACACCGGCAGCCAAGGGTCGAGTGGAGCGGGCGCATCTGACGCTTCAGGACCGCCTGGTGAAGGAGTTACGACTCTCTGGCGTGTCGAGCATCGAGGCGGCGAACGCTCTGATGCCGAGCTTCATAGCGACCTACAACGCACGATTCGCCAAACTACCCCGCAACTCATATGACGCTCATCGCGCAGTGCGCGAGGATGAAGAACTGGATTTCATCTTCGCCTGGCGCGAGCTGCGTAAGGTGACGCAGAGCCTCACGCTGCGCTATGAGCGTAAGCTCTACTTGTTGGACGACACGCCGGAGAACCGGCGGCTGATGAACAAGTACGTTGAGGTGTTTCAGTTTCCGGACGGACGGATCGAGATCCGTGTTGCGGGTCGATCAGTCCCCTATTCCCGCTACGACAAACTCGCTGAGGTAGATCCGACGGAAGTCGTCGAGAGTAAGCGATTGGGACAGGTCCTGCGGGTCGCACAAGAGGTTCAAAAACACCGCGACGGCCGGGTAGTGAACGTACCTTCAACGGCTCATCGAGCCGATGGCACGCGGGTTCCCAGGTCAAAGATTGTGGGAAGCAAACGGCCGCGGGATCTGGGTTCTGAGGACCTGCAGCAGGCCATGAATATTGTGGTTCCGGAGCTTCTGCCGCCCTCCGGGCGTCAGACTGCGGCGCCGCCGGAACGGTTAAACGGGAAAAGGGAGCCGGCCAGAGCGGACATTTCTACTTAGCCAGAGGATGGACATCTGAATCTAGCCAAAGCAACTATTTGTTTTTGTTGATTTTTACTGGCCGCAATTGAAGACGCTGACGCAGCTGGGCATATTCGTTCTCTTCGCTGCGCCCGGCTATGCGGTCGCAGCGCTGACGATGGATACGCTGGGTCGCAAAACGATCCAAATTCTCGGCTTTGCGATGATGGCCGTGACTTTTGGCCTGCTCGCCCTCATCCCTGGTGTCGAGAAGTTATTGTATCCGTTCTTGATCATCTATGGCTTTAGCTATTTCTTCACGGAGTTCGGCCCGAACGCGACGACGTTTGTTTACCCCTCAGAGATCTTTCCTGTAAAAGTCCGCACGACGGGGCACGGCATTGCCGCGGCCATGGGCAAGATTGGCGGCTTCGTGGGTGTATTCACGTTTCCCTTCTTTATGGCATGGCACGGTTACCGGCAGCCGAGGGCGCCGCGGCAATCGTCAGCGTTCTAGGTTTGATCGTCACTGTCTTTCTGCTCCCTGAAACCAAGGGTAAGAGCCTGGAGGAGCTTTCCGATCAACCCTCTACTCCGATTGAGAAAGCGGTGGTATGAACGAGAGGCTTCAGCGCGTTTGCGCTTTGCCGATGCGCACCGTGCGCTCGAGGGCGGCGGCCTTCGCGGCCCGATCGGTTTTCCGTTTCTAGCGGCAACGTCCTGCCAATGGGTTCACCGAACTTGCTGAAAGAACCGCGGTGCGCCCCGGCCGAGAGGGGGTCACGACAAGTGCGCACCGCGTTTGCTAGCAAACTTGCGAACGTGTGAGTTCGCGCGCGTCTGGGGACGCGCGGAATACTTGTTGCAAGCGAAGTGCCAAGACGGAATGTCGTTGCGACGTTTGTAAGTGACTGATTGGCCGTAAATTGAAACGGCGAAAACGGCCCAAGAGAAATTCGTCGCACTGTATTGGAACAGGCGAGCACCGGGATGGGCTAGAATTGAGGCATGCCTGAGACCGTAGCGATTTCGTCAAGATGTCCGCTGTGCAACGATTCAAGAGTCGTGAAGTTTCTGAAGGTTGAATTGGCCGAATTGCTCAGCACTGGGCGGGACCTCGACTGTTGGTGCGGCAGCTGCAACAAGCACTGGGCGCTTAACCGCGCCGAGCGTGCCGATGTGCAACGCGATTGGGATACCGACGCCGTCGCGGGGTAAAGCGTCAATTCCGCCTCGCCCTTCGCAGCGTGAAGTTTTCGAACGGGATGATATGCCCGTCAGTCCCGATCACGTCGTAGTACGTGACCCTAATCTCGGTAAACCCGCCGCGTCCCGTCCCAGGGTCGACGGTGAAAGCGGCAAAACCGTACGCGTGGCCAGCATTGCGGACCGCCGACCAGGACGCAAGCTCTTTGGCCCGCCGGTAAGATTCGTGTAAAAACCTGCCATAGCGTCGGGGGCTACACAGGTAGTGTCATGGTGGCCGGCATGGCCTCCGCTTGGAGGTGGATTGGGAAGTCACCAAATCGCTTGAGTTTGCTGGTCGGATACGGACTCAGGAATGCCAAGTCGGTGCGGTCGACGCGGACTCCACCCGTGCAGCGGTCGAGGAAGGCGTCGTGCCGGGCGGCGGTGTTGCCCTACTGCGGGCGCAGAAGGTCCTCAACGACCTCAAGGGGGGAATGAGGACCAGACGGTCGGCATCTCGATCCTGCGGCGTGCCATTGAAGAGCCGCTACGCCAAATCGTCGAGAACGCCGGAGAGGATGCTGCGGTGGTGCTCAATAAAGTCCGCGGCGGAAAGGCCGACTTTGGCTATAACGCCGCCAGCGGGCAGTTCGTCGAGCTGATCGAGGCTGGCATCCTTGATCCCACCAAGGTGACCCGCCTCGCGTTGCAAAATGCCGCTTCGGTGGCGGGGCTGTTCCTGACGACCGAAGCCTCGATCGCTGAGGTGCCGAAAGAGAAGGTCAGCACCGCCACTCCTGCTCCCGGGGGTGACTACGACATGTAATCTCACGGGTGGCTGGGCTGTACGGCCTGGCCCCCGCAGGTCGTCGCACCATGCCGGCGACTCAAAGAGGCGCCGGCATGGACAGTGCCAGGTGGGCGCCTGAATGTGCCCTGTGGAGGACATAGGATGAAATCACGTGATTTTCGCAAGGAGTCCCGGTCACGGACGTTCGCTCAGATCTGCTGGCTGGCGGCGGTGCTCATGGCGATGTTCCTGCTGGTGCAGACTGCCACGAGGCCTGCAGACCCCAGGTTCGGTGGGAACGACACGAGAGGACAACCGACTTGCGGCACGTCGCAGGTGACAATTCGGGCGGACGCACGATTTCCAAACGCGTAGGCGCCCTTGGCCGTGCCCCCAACAAGTGGGACTGAATCTCCCGCTCGGACCTACGACCGTGGTCCTCGCTATCGGTGCGTTCAACAGCGGCTTACGCTCTTTCCGAGCCTAAGCCGCTGTTCGCCTCAAGAGGTCGGCGGCGCGTGATTGTGTTGAGGTGCTGGCACCGAACCCGGCTCCGCTCGGAGCGCTTTCGGGAACAGCGAGTTCAGCGTGCGCATTGAGGTGGCGAGTGCATCAAGCGACTCTTGCACTTTCGTCGCATCGTGTGTCTTGCTCGTATCGGCCACGTTCTGCGAAGCAGTCACCGCGGTCTCCAGTGCAGCCAGGACCTTGGCTTTGTAATCCGCCGGTTCGTTCGTCATGGCGTCACGCATTGCACCTGAGGCCTCGTGAAATTCCATGTTCTCGTGCGGCAGCCGATCGAACTGCTGACTCGGGAGCTTGCTTTCCATGTCGGCGTAAACACTGGCCAGTATTCGCAAAGCGGTGTGAACTTGGTCTGGCGCCTGGGGCTCAGCGCCGCCGGCACTCTGCGCCGCAGCCAGCGCCAAGCTGCCAAGAAGCGCGATCGCGACTCTCAGGGACATCCTGTGATCAGTCATTGTGTCCTGTCCTTTGGTGCAATTGCCAAAAACGCTCAGCTCTCTCATGCCGGGTCGAATCCGGTTGTCGTTACCGTGGCATCACCCGCAAGTTCCCACGCATAAAAGCGGCGTGACCCGGATACGTGCAGATAAACGGATAATCGCCTGGTGCGGGCGCGATGAAGTCAATACTCACATGCTCACCTTTGTTACACATCGTCGTGGCGGCAATCACACGTCGGTCGCCATGCGGCATATAGCCTCCGGCATCGCCGGCATTCAGCACGGACTGCGCAACCGCATCGGCCGCACCAGGGACCGTCAGCACCCAGTCGTGCTCCTGGGTAATGTATTTCCCGGTATGAAAGAGCATCAAATGAACGAGAGCACCGCTCGTGCAGGTCAGCTCGGTGGGCTTGAACGCCAGCAAGTCTCCATCCGTGGCAATCGTCAGGTTGACCTCAGGATGCTTGCCGGTAGCGGCACCCGCCCGCCGCAGTGCAGACAGCACGGACACCGACACAAGACCCGATAGCAGCTCGCGACGTCTCATCAGCGCAGCTTACTCACGGGAATCCTCAATGAACAGCCGGGAAGCGAAAAAACGGGATCGGGACTGGATCGCCGGATGAGGATCCCTGCTCGATCTCGACGCCGGACCAATCCCCAGTCGAACTCGCATAGTATCGCGCGCTGCGCTACCTAGTTGATTTTCCTTGACTCGAACTAGCTCTGCCTAAGGCGGGGTAATCGGCGATACCGTTGGGTAATAAGATCGATACCGATCCGCGTCGCGCGTCAGAATGGGAAGACATCGCGACACTGATATCCGAGGGGTCTTCGCCAATCCCGTCCTTTCCAGGCGGTGCCGGCGGTGGACTGGCTACGGTACATGACCCGAGAACTGTGGCGTTCCGCCTGAGCTGTCGAAGAGCGCGCTCGGGACAATGCAGGCGATCGAGGACGGCGAGTTTGACTTGGTGAACGCCGATTATCGGCAGATCACTGGACGACCGGCACGGTCGATGCGGGAATTCTTAAAGGCAGTCGGCGACACCGCTTCGGCATAAATCGCCGAACTTATCAGCAGCAAAGCGTAACTGTTACCCGGAAGCCGCCAGGACCCTTCTAAACTGGCCCGATGGGCATTGACACAACTTGTGGCCGGCCGAGGTGCTTTGGGCAAGCCGTGTTGGCGGTATGGCTTTAGACCCTCGCGCCGCCTGTAAGCGAAGCGCAACCGCGCTAGGCTTGCAATTTGGACTATTTGTCAGACAATATTTCGAGCTACTCTGCTACCGAAAGCGGTGACATGAAATCTACGTTGGCCCGATTGGCACCGGCAGTGGTCCTGCCGCTGTGGATCCTGGCCGGAACAATCGAGTACGCTCCGGCCGAAGACCAGGCCGCGCTGATCCCATCTCCCCTTAACGATTGGAGTACATTGAATGCGGCAGAACAGGTCTACCTTTCGGCTGAAGGACGGTTGGGCGAAATGGGCGGGCGTTGCGGGCGCCGCCCTGCTGGCGGGGAGTACGTTTTGGGGCGGTGCTCTGCTGGCTGCATCGCCTCCAGCGGTTACCTCGACCGCCGGGCCAGCAACGGTCAACCCTGGGCAGATCACAGTCGATGCTGGCAGCGCGGCCCACCCGCTGCCGTCCACCTTCTTTGGGCTGATGGTCGAGGACATCAACCATTCCATGCACGGCGGCATGTACGCCCAGCTCATCCAAAACGGGTCGATGATGGCGAGCGACGCCGAGCCACTGCAGTGGTCAGCCGTTGGCGAATGCGATATTTCGATTGATGCGAACAACCCGCTCAACACCGCTCTGAGCCGTTCGCTGCGCGTCGAGTTCAGGGGCGCGTCAAAGGATCAGCCGGCGGGCGTCTCGAACAGCGGCTACTGGGGTATCCCCGTGATTCCCTCGCAGACCTATACCGCCACCCTCTTCGCGAAGGCCAGCCGCCGCCTGTCCGGTGCGTTGACGCTGAGGGTCGAGAGTGCTGATGGCGAAACGGTCTACGCGCAGGCACAGGTCAGCGGGATTGCCACGACGTGGACGCACTTGAGCGTCAAGCTGCGAACCGCCGCGGATGCGCCCGTGACAGCTTCCGCTCGCTTCGTGCTGTCCGCCACGGAGCCCAGTGGCACAAGGCTGTGGCTCGACGGTGTCACACTCTTACCGCAGACCTACCGAAACACCAACCTCCGTCCTGACCTCATTATGATGTTGCAAGCCCTGCGGCTTAATCTCGTTCGCTTCCCTGGGGGCGGGTACCTGACGGGCGAGACTGTGGCCAATCGCTTCAACTGGAAGAACACCATCGGCCCCGTCTGGACTCGAACCGGACATCGAGGCGAGCTCGGGTACTTCTCCGAGAACGGAATGGGCCTCCTCGAGTACCTGGAGATGACTGAGGCAAGCGGAGCGAAATCACTGCTCACCATCTACGCAGGCAAGTCCGGAAGCAACTTCGTTCCGGCCGACCAACTACAGCCCTACATTCAGGATGCTCTCGACGAGATTGAGTACGTGTCCGGCTCAACCAATACGCAATGGGGAGCCAAGCGGGCGCAGGACGGACATCCGAATCCGTTCCCGCTCGAGTACGTCATGATTGGAAACGAAGAGCAGTTCCGCAACGCCGACAAGAGCTATAACGACTACCGGTTCCCGAGATTCTACGACGCCATCCATGCGGCGTACCCATCGCTGAAGATTATCGCGACCGGCGATAACCACACGGATCTCCCACCCGATGCGCCGAAGCCGGTGACTAGCCGTACCCCGGACGCAGTGGACGAACACTTTTACTTGGGCGCGGCCGATTTGGAAAAGAATTCCGTGTTCTTCGACAACGTTTCACGGAACGGGCCGAAGTACGTGGTCGAGGAGTGGGCCGCGGTGCCGGACACGGGCCCGGTCATGCCGGCCGTAGGGCCGCCATCAGCGGATATGAGGCGGGCGCTTGCCGGCGCGGCTTTCCTAACAGGCCTGGTGCGCAATTCCGATTTGGTAATTAGCCAAGCGTACGCCCCGACGTTCGTCAACATTAACAACCCACGCTGGAACACAAACCTGATCGGGTTCAACGCCATCACAACCTACGGATCGCCCGCCTACTATGTCGACAAAATGCTCGCCGAAAACCACGGCGACGAAGTATTGAACACGAGCTATGCCGGCACGGGAACGCTCAAGACGGTCGCTACGCGAGACGGCAAGACGGGACAGATATACCTCATGATCGTGAACTCGAGCTCCACGGCGCAGCTTACGCGCATAGATATACAGGGGGTGGGTGAGCTATCAGCGACCGGAAGGGCCACGGTCCTGACCTCGGCGGGCAACCTGGATACCAACTCGATCGATGATCCTGCCAATGTCGTGCCAGCGACACGGCTAATTGGGGACGTTAGTAAGAGCTTCACTTACGTGGTGCCCGCGTATTCCGCCACGATCCTTTCACTAACTGCACGCTAAAGCATAGAAACTTCATGGCCGTCGAATACGCCTCTTTGTCCGACTTGCCCTTGGCCCTCGTGATCTCCAGCATCGGCGACATGTCAAAGCGAACTCTATAAATCGCTCTCCGAGCATCCGAATCACGCCTGGTTCGGGGTTGTAGCCATAATTCAAGGGGAACCTTTGATGACCAGCGTCACCAGACGAGAGATTCCGACCGCCGCGCCTGCGACGCTCGCGCTAACAGTGAGCGGTTCAGGCGGCGCCACAGTGGCACCACCGAGCGCGGCGCCGGCGCTGGATCCGATGTCTCTCGTTGATCCGGAGCTGCGCCCCATGCTTGAGCAGATGCTCCACACCCCACCCATTCGTGCGATTGGTTCGGGGCAGCGGGCTGAGGCGCGCCAGAACTGCGGTTTTGAAAAACCAGCTGCAATGCCTGTCTACGAAATGCGCACGATCCCAGGCCCTAAGGCAGCGCCGAGCGTTCGGTCCGCTCAGCGAGTCCTAGGGAAGCTCTGCACAGGTCGCCACGGAGGACCGATAATCTGTGCAGTAGGCATTAACGGCGGAGTGGAGCGAGCGATGCAGCAGACTACCTCTGCGTCGATGGCCTGTCAGAACAAGGGCACGCCATTGGGTACGGCGGAGGTGACGATGAGACCTGCGCCTAGGCCGGACTGGAGGAGATCGAGCACGGCGCTGACGTTAGCCTGCATCCGCGCAACTGTGCCTGTGGTCTTGTTGGGCCTCCTGGTGGTGTCCAGTCATGCCTTGGCGGAGACTGGGTCAGGGGTAGAACCTGGAGCCGACTGTCCTTCGGCGCACACGCCCTACTCATCGAAGACCGTACTTTTGGATCTGCTGATAAATCCAGCCACACGAAGCGTTCTTCAGAGAGATGCGCCTGACCTCTTTACAGGTGTTCCAGACCTCATCACCAGAACGACGATTCCCACGTTCGCTGCAATCGTAAACGTCGCTTGGGTTTCTGCGTCAACCAATATGCCTCTACAGGCGGCCGCAATTGCGAGGCTTGATGCGGACTTGTCGGCAATACCGGTGACTGAAGCGGCGACCCGCGCCAGATGTGCGCGTTATGACGAGGGACCGTCCGGACTCCCCGCTACGGTGCGCGAGCCATCGGTGCTAGTATTTTCGAAATCGACGGGGGCTCGCGATGACACGGCTATCAACGCCGCTGCCGGGGCTTTGCGGAAAATCGGGATTGCCAAGGGTTGGACTTTGGTATCGACCGAGAACGGTTCAGCCATAAACGATGTGGATTTGAGTCACTTCAATCTTGTTGTGTGGAACAACGTCAGTGGCGATGTACTGACTTTAGCGCAGCGCCAATCGCTGCGTCGCTACGTGGAGCGCGGAGGTGGATTCGCCGCGCTTCATGGGTCGGGCGGCGATTTTGTGTACGACTGGGACTGGTACATTGATAGCCTAATAGGCGCGCGTTTCGTTGGGCATCCACGGTCGCACGGTTTTCAGCCCGCCACGATTGTGGTTGATGATTCACATAGCTGGATAACGCACGGCTTACCACTGAAGTGGACAATGAGGGATGAGTGGTACTCGTTCAAAGCAAGTCCCCGCCTTTCTGGAGCTCATGTCCTGGCCAGTTTGGACGAGAGCACATACGACCCTACTGAAGGGAAGCTGGATCTTCATATGGGAGATCACCCCATTGCCTGGACCAGGTGCGTGGGTGACGGACGTTCGTTCTATACGGCACTCGGACACCGACCCGAAAACTACGATGAACCCCATTTTAGGCGCCTGCTAGAGCGCGCTACGGCTTGGGCCGCTGGGCAGGGTCCGACATCCTGCGTTGATGGAAAGGAAATCCAGCAGCGCTTCAAAGTAAAACCTTGAGGATCTGAGGCTAGCCCGCCGTTGAAAGCGAATCTCCAAGTATTGCATTAGTCCGGAGGCGAAATGAAAGTCGGAATGAATATGTTGCTCTGGACCGGTCACGTCACGGCAGAGCATTTGCCGTTGTTCGATGCGCTGCGCCGCGCGGGATTCGATGGCGTCGAGATTCCGGTGTTTGATGTATCAGATCCAGGACACTACCGTATGCTTGGACAAGCGGCGCAGGATGCCGGTCTCGAATGCACAGCCGTCGGCCTGCTGCCTGATGAGGCGCACAACGCCATATCTCCCGTCGCAGCCCATCGGCTCGGTGCTGTTGCCCACCTGACTCAAGTTGTTCATTGCGCGCACGAGTTGGGCGCGTCAGTACTCATGGGCCCCTACTTCCAGGTGTTGGGTCAGTTCACGGGCGCGGGCCCGACCGAGGTTGAGCTCGAGCGTGCGGCCGATGTGCACCGCATCGTCGCCTCGCTCGCTCAGTCTGAGGATATGCGCTGCGCAATCGAACCGCTTAACCGATTCGAGGCTCATTTGCTTAACACAATGCAACAGGCTGCACTCTACGTTCAGCGCGTTGAACACCCGGCTTTCGGTGCCACGCACGATACGTTTCATGCGCACATCGAGGAACGTGACCCTGTGGGCTCAATAGCCACACTGCACGCCACCGGTAAGTTATTCCACGTCCATGTTTCGGAGAATGACCGTGGCATTCCCGGGCGCGGGCATGCGCGGATCCGCGAGTCGATCGCTACGCTTCGCAAGCTCGGCTACGACGGTTGGCTAACTATTGAGGCTTTTGGCAGCGCAGTTGCCGGACTATCGGCGGCTACGCGCGTCTGGCGACCATTATTTGAAGATGCCGGCGACGTGTATCGCGAGGGGTACGCGTTGATACGAAGCGCCTGGGAATCGGGTGCTTGACCCCCACAGGTGTGCTGTGACGAATCAGGTGATTTGTAGGGCAACGGGAACGGACATGGTCAATAGGTCAAAGTTGTTTACGGCCAGCTGCTTCTCCATGGTCACGACTGCGATGGTTTTCGCCATCCGCGGGGACATCGCGGGTGCCATGGCTTCCTCGTTTCACCTGACCCACGAACAATTGGGTCTAATCTTCAGTCCCGCATTCTGGTGCTTCACTGTCGCCATCTTTTTAAGCGGGGCGATAGTAGATATTGTCGGCATGCGGGCGCTGCATATAGCTTCCGCACTTGGCTACTTTCTCGGAATCGCACTGATCGTTCTGGCACCTCGCCCTGCAATCCACGTCGCGTCGATTTTCGACGAGAACGGCACGACGGTTCTCTATGCAGGATTCATGGTGCTCGGCCTCTCCCAAGGGCTTGTAGAAGGCGTCGTGAATCCACTAATCACCACTCTATACAGTGACCAGAAGGTCCGTCGCTTGAACATGCTTCATGCTTGGTGGCCGGGTGGGTTGGTGATCGGAGGACTTCTCGCGTATGCCTTTACACAGCTCATGCATGCCAGCTGGCAGTTGAAGCTGGCAACGATCCTCTTGCCGTCGATGATGTATCTGGTTATGGCCTTGCTGCTGACCTACCCGGAGACGGAGCGGGCGCAATCCAGCGTTTCCGCAAGGGCAATGTGGCGCGAATCCACCCGTCCGATGTTTATCCTTCTGTTCTGTTGTATGTGGTTCACGGCTGCGCTGGAGTTAGGCCCTGACCAGTGGTTCCCCACCGTAATGGGCGCACTAGTGCCGCAGCTGCAGGGCGTGCTGTTCCTTGTTTATACGTCCGGCCTTATTTTTCTGCTGCGGAGTTTCGGCGGCTCAATTGCGCACCGTTCTCCAATTGGCACGTTGTTCATCTGTTCTGCGCTGGCGGCGGCAGGCCTTTTTTGGCTGGGTGGATTGTCCACTGGGGCCGGCAGCGCACCGATTGCATTCCTGGCTGCAACGATCTTTGGGATTGGAAAGTCCTTTCTCTGGCCCACTATGCTCGGCGTCACGTCAGAACAATTCCCGCGCGGGGGGGCTCTGACGATCAGTCTGATGGGGGGCGCAGGCATGGCGTCAGTTGCGGCAATACTGCCAATAATGGGTGCGCGTATGGACCACTATGGCCCTGGCGCGGCACTGCAAATGATAGCTGTGCTAGGCGCGCTGGTCGCATTGGTATTCGGCTGCCTGTTCCTATACTTCAGGCACCGCGGCGGTTACCGACGAAAGGCAGTGGGAGAGTAGATTCAATTTAGCAACCCGAATCATCCCGCGCCAGTCTGAGCTATTGAGCTGCTGCCGGTCTCTTAGACACCATTTTAGGCCAACCGACCCTGTTTCTCGTATTGCGCTGCGCTGAGATACCTCAGAGTCGAGTGCCTTCTCTTCACATTGTAGAGAGTGTCGATGTAGTCAAAGACATCTGCTCTGGCTTCATCCCTCATCATATGTGGAAAACCCTTGAATCGGAGACTCAAATCGAATCGCCTCATTAATGGCATTGGGTCAATGCTGCCGGACCGCAAGATTGCGGAGATCTGGCGACGCTCCGCCGCATATTGAACTCATAGTAAGCCAGCGACTACCCATTCATGAGGACTTGGCCACGATGGGCTGGTAGTCCAGTTCCATAAAAGATTCTACCTCTACAACCCACCTATCTTCCACGAACTTCTTGTGATCGGGATGCTCGTTGTATCTCTGATAGTCCGCGTTAGATGCGAATTCCATGGAAAGGCAAAAGTCGAACGGGCTCTTGTCGTTCACCTGGTTGAAGAAACTGAGATTCGCAACACCCGGAATGGCACCCAGCCCTTCGGCAGCCTTGAAAAACTCGCGCTCCTCATTCGATAGGCGTTGAGCCTTGAGTCTGAACACGACGGTATGCCGAATCATCATTCACTCCTCATCTCTTGGACTCTTTTTTGCCGCCGCCCAGTCACGACAAATGGGGAGGGGGCGGTGACAAATCGTAGATGTCGCTGGCTCGTGATAATCACGAAGTCCTCATGTATCGCAACTGCACCTTGTACCCTCTGGCTGAAATGTGTAGCGATTGTGCTGAGCATTCCAATATTCGACTCCTGCCAAAATCAACGCGCCCAATAAAATTGAGTGGAAGAAGGGTTCATGACCGACAAATAACAGCAACTTGCGATGCGTCGAGACTGACCATACGGTCCAATTCAGTCCGTACGGCCCGCCCCTCGCTCCACGATTTAAGGGCGCCGTCTGCGCAAAAACTGGCAGAAGGCATTCCAGAGCGGATGTCACCGCGGACGGTGCGTGGACGGATTCGCGAGTATCGGTGCCACATAAATGCCCAATTCTTAGAAAGTCGTGCCGCTGCGCGCATAGACGTATCTGGGCACAAGTTATACCCGAATGGTGGACAGTAGGTACCGTATCGCGATACCCTAAATGGACCCCTGCGAACGAACTAGCGCGCACAGCGGGGAGCGGCCATTGCATGAGACCAGCGGTTCACCCGGAGCAATTCCACATGATCACCGTCCGCGGCATTTCCTTCGAAGAAAATTTGAAAAACAGCATGGGGCTCGAATTTTATGACCTGAGCCACCCTTGGGGTCTCGGGCAGCCCTGCTGGCCGTATTTTGAGGACGTCAAGATCGAACGGCTGCACTCGATGGCCAAGTCGGGCGTGCTGACCCAGCGCATCACCACGGTCATGCATTCGGGCACTCACATCGATGCGCCGGGCCACGTGGTCGAGGGCACTCCCTATATGGACGAAGTCCCTCTGCCACAATTTTTCGGCACGGGCGTCGTGGTCTCTATCCCGAAGGACGAATGGGGAGTGGTCACTGCTGACGACCTCGAGAAAGCCACGCCGAAGATTCAGCCAGGCGACATCGTGATCGTCAATACGGGATGGCATAAGTATTACAGCGACAGCCAGAAGTACTATGGCTATTCGCCAGGGTTTTATAAGGAAGCGGGCGAATGGTTCGCGGCCAAGGGCGTCAAGATGGTCGGCACGGATACCCAGGCGCTCGATCACCCACTCGCTACGGCTATCGCACCGCACGGCCCGGGCTGGCCGAACGGTCTGCTGCCCTTCGTCTGCGCGGACTACAAGAAGCGCACCGGGCGCGATGTGCTGCAGGATTTTCCGGAATGGGAGCCCTGCCACCGCGCGATCCTTTCGAAGGGCATCTGCGGCTTCGAGAATGTCGGCGGCGAGATTGACAAGGTGACTGGCAAGCGCGTGACGTTCGCGGGCTTCCCATGGCGCTGGACCAAGGGTGACGGCTGCATCGTGCGCCTGGTGGCGATGATCGACCCGTCGGGCAAGTACCGCATCGAGACCGGCAAGGACTGAATCATGTTCGTCAAGCGCTTCGCCGAGGCAATGCCCTACCAGGCGCCCAATCATTACGATATGCGCTCGCTTCGGCTGCAGGGGTTTGAGCCCGAGGGTCCGACGAAGTCGTGGGTGGGGCTGTCGCATTTCCTCCCCGGGGGTGGCGCGGGACCTGACTCTTCACCGCTCGAGAAGGTGTACGTCGTGCTGTCCGGTCAGCTGACGGTGCGCGCGGCGGGGCAGGATGTAACCCTCGGGCCTCTCGACAGTTGCTGCATCCCGGGCGGAGAGACGCGCGAGGTCAAGAACCTCAGCAACGACGTGGCGACCATAATCGTCGTCATGCCCTACCCGTAAGGCCGCCAAAAATGACCGAGGCTGCATCATGAGTGAGCTGCTGAAAAACCCCGCACGCCTGTTCGAGGTGCGCGGGAAGGTCGCGATTGTAACGGGCGCCTCGGGCGCCTTCGGGGCGCTGGCCTCTCGCGTGCTGGCTGCCGCAGGCGCGCGCCTGGTGCTCGTCGCGGCCAAGGCGACTGAACTCAAGGCCACGGCAGACGAATGCATTGCCCTCGGCGCCGAAGTCGTGAGCGTCGGGCGCCGCCCCAACACGGAAGCCGACTGCGAAGCAATCATGCAGGCTGGACTCGAGCGCTTCGGCGGCCTGGACATTCTGGTCGTGGGTTCGGGATTGAACGATGTGGCACCAATCGTGGACATGGCGCCGGAACGCTTTGAGAACGTCATGACCGGAAACGTGACGGGAGCGTGGCTGCTGTGCCGTGCCTTTGGTAAGCGGGTCATCCCGCAAGGACGCGGCGGCAAGGTCGTGCTGGTTTCATCGGCGCGTGGCAAGCTCGGGCACCCCGCAGGCTACACCGCCTACTGCGCCTCGAAGGCCGCCACCGATGGGCTGACCAAGGCGCTCGGCTGCGAATGGGGCAAGTTCGGGATCACCGTCAATGCAATTGCGCCGACCGTATTCCGCTCTCCGCTCACGGCCTGGATGTTTGAGGACAATGAAAAGGCCCAGATGACGCGCAATGGTATCCTGGCCCGGATTCCGATCGGCCGGCTGGGCGAGCCCGAGGACCTCGCCGGACCCCTTCTGTTCCTCGCCTCGCGCGCCTCGGATTTCTACACCGGCCACATCCTCTATGCCGATGGCGGCTATACCGCCGGCTGAGCATGAGCGACCATGACGCCATTGCGATCGTCGGCGGCGGCCTGATGGGCCACGGCATCGCCCAGGTATTTGCGCGTGCCGGCCACATGGTGCGCGTCCATGACGCATCCGCCCAGATCCTCTCCACTCTCCACGAGAGGATTCGCCGCAACCTGGTCGACCTGGGCCAAGACGCGGCGGCGGCCAACCGGGTGAGCGGTCACGACAGCCTTGCCGCCGCGGTGGGCGGCGCCGGGTTCGTCTTCGAGGCGGGCCCCGAAAACCTCTCCCTTAAGCGGCAGATCTTCGCCAACATCGAAGCCGCCGCAGCGCCGCAGGCGATTCTCGCGAGCAACACTTCGGTCATTCCGATTACGCAGATCATGACAGGGCTCAAGCGCGGCGATCGGGCGTTGGGCACGCACTGGTGGAATCCGCCCTTTTTGGTGCCGCTGGTTGAAGTCATCAAGACCCCACACACGTCGATGGCCGCCGTGCAGGCGATGTCGCAACTCCTACTCGCTGCCGGTAAGACGCCGGTCACTATTCAGAAGGATGTACCGGGATTCGTCGGCAACCGGCTGCAGCACGCCCTCTGGCGCGAAGCGATCGCGCTGGTTCAGAACGGGGTGTGCGATGCTGATACGGTCGACACGGTCGTCAAGGCGAGTTTTGGTCGACGACTTGCCGTGCTCGGTCCTCTTGAGAATGCGGATCTGGTCGGCACAGATCTCACATTGGCCATTCATGAGACAGTCCTTCCCGATCTGGACCGCACGCCCGGCCCACTGCCGCTGCTCAAGGAACTAGTCGCCGGGGGCCGACTTGGCATGAAGACCGGCGAGGGATTTCGGCGTTGGACGCCCGATGAACAGGCCAAACTCCGTCAACGCGTCTTCCAGTATCTGAAAGCCCTCGACGATCAGGGCATCTGAGGCTAACCCGGGAGCGGTACCATGGCCAAGTCCAACACCGTCATCATCACCTGCGCCGTCACCGGCGCGATCCATACGCCGACGCTGTCCGCGGGCCTGCCTTACAAGCCTGCTGATATCGCCCGTCAGGCCATTGCTGCGGCGCAGGCGGGAGCAGCGATCCTGCATCTCCACGCCCGCAACCCGCAGGACGGCTCGCCGACAGGCGACCCAGAGATCTTCGCGCAGTTTCTGCCCGAAATTCACGCCTCGACCGATGCCATCATTAACCTCACGACCGGCGGCAGTCCGGAGATGAGTGTCGAGCAGCGGCTCGCGGCATCGCTGCGCTTCCGACCCGAGATGTGCTCACTCAACATGGGATCCATGAACTTCTCCTTCCACGGAATGGGGGCAAAGATCACGGACTGGAAATTCCCCTGGGAGAGGAAATACATCGAAGACAGCGAAGCGTTCATTTTCCGCAATACTTTTCGTGACGTCGCGCGTGTCTACCAGTTGATGGCCGAGTTCGGAACGCGCTACGAGCATGAGTGCTATGACATCGGGCACCTCTACAATCTCGCCTACTTCCTCGACAAGGGCCTCGTGAAGCCGCCGCTGTGGATCCAGAGCGTGTTCGGCATTCTGGGCGGCATTGGGGCGGATCCGGACAACGTCACCTTCATGCGTCGGACTGCCGACCGGTTATTCGGCACGGATTACATCTGGTCGGTGCTGGCTGCTGGCCGCCAGCAGATGCCGCTGGTCACTCAGGCGGCCATGATGGGTGGCAACGTACGCGTCGGGCTGGAGGACTCGCTCTACATCGGCCGCGGCCGGCTGGCCGCGACCAACGCCGAGCAGGTCATCAAGATCCGCCATATCCTCGAGGAATTGGGCTTTGGGATCGCGACGCCTGCCGAAGCGCGCCACCTGTTGGCGCTCAAAGGCCGGGACAACGTCCGCATATGAGCGTGCTAGACTAGGCTTCGTATTGCGCTCGATGGGCTGGAACGCCTTAATCCCATGCCGAAAAAGACTACGAGTCGAGCCGCTGCGCGCACCGACAATTCACCGAAACAAAGCATTCAGGTCATCACACGCGCCATCAGCGTACTGCGTGCGCTTGAGGGTCAACCCGAAGGCCTGAGCCTCAAACAGATCGCACAACGCGTGGGCTTGGCACGTTCCACCGTCCAACGCATCGTCGACGCGCTGCGCGCTGAGCAGTTCGTGATCGCGGCCTCCCCTACCGCCGGTGTGCGCCTCGGGCCCGCCCTGATTCGGCTCGCGGCCTCGGCGAGCATCGAATTCGATCAGATTACACGGCCGATCATGGTGGCGCTGTCGCAGGCGATCGGCGAGACGGTGGACCTTTCGGTTCTCAAGGGCAATAGCGCGATCTTCACGGACCAAGTGCAAGGTCCGCACCGGCTGCGGGCCGTGTCGGCCATCGGTGAAACCTTCCCCCTGCATTGTACTGCCAACGGGAAGGCCCTCTTAAGCGTACTGCCTGCGGACAAAGCTGAAAGGTTGCTACGCGGAACGCTGGCAAGGTTTACGCCCAACACCCTCACTCAGCGGGCCGAACTGCTCAAGCAGATTGAGAGTTACCGGCGCACGGGAATCACGGTCGACGACGAGGAACACACTGAGGGCATCTCCGCGCTGGGCACGGGATTCGTCGATCCGGTGGGGCGAGCAGTGGCGCTCTCCATTCCGGTACCCGCCACGCGCTTCAGGCGAATCCGCAGCAGCCTGGCGGACCAACTGCTCTCAGCACGCGCGCACATCATGGAGGCGCTCGGCACGCCCGGCCGTTGAAAGGACCCGATAGCGCCGGACACGGCTCCGCTGCGTGCACCGCTGAAACCGAGCCCAGCGCCGGCTCGAAGCTCGCAATCTGCGGTCGAGTGCCTCGCCCCCTTATGTCGACACTCGTTCCACGCCTCCGGAAGTGCATATTCCCCAGTCAGTTCGATTATGCTCAAGGCTTGCGCATGTCGAAGGCGACGCGGTTGTGCATCGACGCGTGGTCATCGGCCATCCAGGCGCGCAGATTGTGCAGTAGTAACGGAAGTATCTGCTGCGCGTAGACGTCGCTCATGCCGCCAATGTGGGGCGTCACGATCACATTAGGCAGATTCCACAAGGGGCTTGTGGCGCCGAGCGGTTCCTGCGCAAACACGTCGAGTCCGGCGCCGGCGATGCGCCCCTGCTGAAGCGCCTGCGTGAGCGCGACTTCATCGACCACGCTGCCGCGCGCGATGTTGATCAGATAGGCGTCCGGCCTCATCGCCGCAAGCACTGCGGCGTCGACCAGGTGATGGGTGTCGGGCGAATACGGCACGACGACGACCAGGACGTCGGCGCGCGCAGCCATCTCCCGCAGCCGCGCGCGCGGCGCTAGTTCGTCGAATCCAGCCACTTCGGTCCGCTGCGTAATGCCGATAAGCTTGAGTCCGAAGGGACGGCAGCGCGCGGCGATCGCCTCGCTGATGGTTCCGACACCCACGATAACCGCAGTCTTGTCGAGCAACAGCCGCTGGCTCCAGCGCTGCCACCGTGCCTCGCGCTGGTTCGCGAGCATCCGCGGGAAGTCCCGGTATAGCGACATCATCAACAGCAGCGCCAGCTCGCCCATCTGGGGACCATGTATCCCGCGCCCCGAAGTCACCAGGACTGAAGGGGGCACACCGAGTGCGCGTAGCCGATCGGTCCCGGTGGTCAGCGCCTGGATCCAGCCGAGTCGGGGAGCCGCGGCGATCAGTTCCACCGAGATGTCCTGCGCCTTAGCGACAAGCACCGTCGCGTGATTCACTGCGACGAGCGCCTCCGCGAGGTCCGAAGTGGCTACGACCGGGAGGTGCGGTAGTGCGCACCCGAGACCTTCTCGATAGGCGTTGACGTCGGCAACGGTGTCCGGTTCGTAGATCAGGACGTGATCCCGCATGGCGTCAGATTTCGATTATTCGCTGAAGAATGCGATGGGGGGAACAGCCGAGCCCCTGATCGCCGATCAGGTAGTTTTTGCAAACCCCGGCGAAAAGGCGCTCGTTGACGAAGCCGGGATGCACCATGATGATCATGCTGGCGGCAAGGTGCCCGCGGCGTCGCGGTGAGACTCTTTCATGCTCGCCGCCCGGCGCTCCAGCGCCGTTCGAGTTCGGCAAGTGAAATCGGATGCAGCGCTCGGTCTGTGCTCATAATGCCCCTTGATAGGCTCGGGACCGGATCGCGCCCTTCCGTATTGGGCCCACGGCCCGATTGAACTGCTGCATTATCTCATGTTACGAATGCACTGTCTTTCGGACTATTCGTGGTCCCGTTCCGCACGCAAGCCAACTGCATCGCGGAAATCACGCACACTTCGTTGCTGCTGAACTGGTGCGACGCAATGCCTAAGGGTCTCCTGACGCTGCGCGACGGCGAGACCCCCACGCTCGCGTTCAACGCGCTCAGGGGCTCGCCGGTGGACGAATCAGCACGCGACGGCTTCAGTCGGCTTCCCCCAGGTACAGGCGACGCAGGCGTGCGTCCTCGCGTACCGCGCGCGCCGCACCGGTAAAGGCGAGTGCGCCGTGTTCGAGCACGCAGGCGCGATCGGCAATCGCCAGTGCCCGATTGACGTCCTGTTCGACAATAAGCATCGCGAGGCCGGCCTGCTTCAGCAACGCGAGCGTCTCATAAAGCCGGTCGATGATGATGGGCGCGAGCCCGAGGCTGATCTCATCGAAAATCACCAATCGCGGCCGGGCCATCAGCGCCCGCCCAATGGCCAGCATCTGCTGCTGGCCTCCCGACATCGCCGCTCCCGGGTCGCCCCGCCGCCCGGCGAGCACCGGGAACAGCGTATAGACGGCATCGAGCCTTGCCGCCACCTCCGGGCGCGCCGCGCGACGTGCCGCGACGCGTAAATTCTGCTCTACCGTGAGATCCGTGAAGATACGGCGGCCCTCCATGCAATGGGCGATGCCGAGCGCCGCGATGCCGCCGGGACGCGTGCGAGACACCACGATGCCATCGATCGCGACGCGGCCATGTGCCGGCAGCGACCCACTGATCACAAGGGCGAGCGTGGTCTTGCCGGCCCCGTTGGCGCCGAGCAAGGCGAGGACTTCACCCGAATGCACTTCGAGATCCACGTCGCGCAAGGCGCGCACCTGGCCGTAGGACGCGCTCACCTTCGTGAGCTGCAGCAAAGGGGCGCCCGCAACAGCGGGTGCGCCGGGCACCGGCCGATGAGCGACGAGCACGGTCAGGGGCTCTCGCGCGGAGACCGCGTTCGCCAGTGCATCCGGGTTGGCGGCCACGTTGGCCAAGCGCGCCGCGCCTTGAGCATTCGGGGCCTGCGCCGTTGCGCCTTGGGAGTGGGCAGTGCCGAGGTAGACAGTCGCCACCTCCTCGCTGGCCAGGATCTCGACGGGAGTACCGGCGGCCAATTGGCGGCCGAAATTTAGCACCAGCAGCTGCGAGCAGCATTCACGGACAATGCGCAGCACATGCTCGACGATGACAATTGTCACGCCCCAGGACCCGATACGCCGAATCAGCGCGATCAGTTCCGTGATTTCCGCGTCGATGAGTCCAGAGCCGACCTCATCGAGCAGCAAGAGCTGTGGCTCCAGCGCCAGCGCGCGCGCCACCTCGAGGCGCTTGCGCCGCAACAGCGGCAACTGCGTGGCTGGCTGAGTCGCAACATCACTCAGTCCGCACTCTCGAAGCAGCTCGGCGCGCCGGCCGCGGGCCGATGCACCGCGCACTCGCGCGCGGCAGGCCCATTGGGCCACTGCAAGATTCTCCTCGACGGTCATGTCGAGAAATGGCCGCGGAATCTGGTAAGTGCGACCGATACCGAGGCGTGCCCGCTCTGACGTGGCCAGGCCAGTCACGTCCCGACCGCCGAAGGAAATGGTCCCGCCGCTCGGCAACAATGCGCCGCTGAGCAGTCCGATCAGCGTGGACTTGCCGGCGCCATTGGGTCCGATGATACCGGTGACCGACCCGCGGGGCACGGCCAAGGTCAGTTTGTCGACCGCAACCACGCCCCCGTAGAGCTTGCTCAAGTTGTGAGTCGCGAGAAGTGGGTTGTTGGCGCTCATGCTCCGGTCGTCCTCGCGCGCCACCGCGCCGGCAGGACCGCCAGAAGCCCGGCGACTCCGCGCGGTGCAAAACGCATTGCCAACATCATGAGGAGCCCGGTCAACGCCAGATGCGCCTCCGGATAGTCCGCGAGCAGTTCCCCCGACAACATTACCAGCACTACGCCAATCACCGGGCCGGCACGGGTCCCGAGGCCGCCAATGACCACCATGGCCAGAGTGTCGATCGACCAACGCAGGCCGAACATCCCGTACGGTTCGATGGCACCGAGTTTCAGGGCTTGGAGGCCACCGGCGGCCGCCATCAGCGCGCTGGCCGCGGCAAATGCTGCTAGCTTGACGCGAAAGGGCCGCACCCCCATCTGCGCTGCGACGTCCTGATCATCCCTGACCGCGCGCAGCAGCAGCGACACACCTGAGTGTGCGCAGAATTCCATCACCAGTAGGGTAACCAGCAGCAGTCCGACCGCAATCCATACCAGCGCGCCCAGAGCCGGCGGGTCGCGATTGAGGAACAGGCCCGTCGCGCCACCAAATTGATTGACGTTGATCATCACAAGCCGCAAGGCCTCGGCCAGTGCCAGCGTGCCGACGGTGAAATAGAGGCCCCGCAGCCTCAGCAGTCCCGGCGATGCCAGCGCCGCCAGCACCGCCCCGGACAGCGCCGCCGCCAATATCACGACCGGCAGCGGGAGGATTGAATGGTTGAGCAGCCCGACCAGCACATAACCCCCTAGTCCGACCGCGGAGGAAGTGCCGAGGGAGACCAGACCGCCGTAGCCAGCCAGCAGGTTCCAGCTTTCCGCGAGCACCAGCGCCAACAGCATGCGCAGCAGGATCTGCGTGTCGTACTCCCTTAAGACTGCGGGTGCCACGCCAAGCAACGCCAGCGCTAGGATCAGTGCGGCAAATCCTGCGCTTCGCGCCTTCAATTGCCTAGCCACGTCCCGCCATGAAGCCCTGCGGCCTGACGATGAGCACGGCGAGGAACACCAGCAGCGCCACCAGGTCACGGTAACCATCGCCAAACAGCACCCCACCCAAACTCTGCAGGATGCCGACCGTAATACCGGCAAGTAGCGTGCCCAGGACGCTGCCGAGGCCGCCCAGCACGACCACGGCAAAGCTGTTGAGCAGGTAGGCCGCGCCGCTTGCTGGCGTGAACGAGTTCACGAGCCCGCTCAAGGTTCCACCGGCCCCGGCACAGGCTGCTCCAAGTGCGAAGGTCAGCATCTGCACGCGTGGGACGTTGACGCCGACTATGGCGGCGGCGCCGGCATCCTGTGCGCTCGCCCGCAGGTCGCGGCCGAAGGCGGTGCGCGACACGAGCAGGTGGATCAGCCCCACTATGCCGATGGAGATCGCAAATCCCATCACGTAGACCAGACCTACGGTCACCGGCCCGAGATTCAGCGCCAGCGCCGAATAGCCGGTCTCGATGCTGCGCGTGTCGGCGCTGAAGGCCGCCGTGTACAGATTCTGCAGCACGATGGAAAGTCCGAACATCGTCATCATCGGCGCCTCGACGCCCCGCCCCATCAGCGGTTGAATCAAGAAGCGGTAGAGGGGCGCTGCGACGAGTCCCATGGCGGCGGCAATCAGCGGCAGGCCAAGCAGCGGATCGATGCCGGTTACGGTCAGCAGGTAATAGCCGGCATAGGCGCCGAGGACCAGGAACTCGCCATGCGCAAGATTCACGAGTCGCATCACCCCGAGTACCAGCGACAGGCCGAGAGCCGTCAGCGAGAAGATGCCCCCGAGCAGAACACCCACCACCAGGCTGCTCGCAGCCGCTTCAATACTCATATCAGGGGATCGGAAACAGAAGCTTGCCAGTCGCGGCCTTTGCGGGCCATACCACGACCGTCCGACCCTGCTGCCATTGCACCTCTACGATTGGCAACGGCGCGAAGTGCTGCGCATCGAACCGCACCGGACCGACGACGAAGGTCGCATTGGTTTTCGCGATCGTCGCGTTAATCGCTTCGCCGCCGACGCTGCCTGCGGTTGCGAGCGCGGCCAGCAGCACTTTCGTCGCCGCATAGCTGTCGGCGATATGCTGACTGCCGCGCTGATGGGTCTCCCGTTCGTAGGCCATCAGGAGGTCCCTAGCTCCGGGGTAGGGAAAGGAAGAATCCCAGTAACCGCCGACCATGACCCCATCGGCAAGCGCTCCGAGGCCGCCGCCGAATTGCGCCGGCTCGGCGCCTTTCTCAATTACGAGCACTCTAGGGTGATATCCGGCCGTGGCGATCTGCTTGCGGATCGCCACAGCCTGCGGCGTGATGGCATCGACTAGCATGATCTCGGCGCCCTTCGCCTTCGCATCGGCGATGATCGAGGTGAATTGCGTGTTGTCGACCGGAAATGATGTGCTGACGACCACCGTCAACCCGTAGGTCCTCGCCAGCTCCGGCCACAGCTCCCCGCCGACCACCTGCCCATCCGGACCGTTGTCGTGCAGGATCGCGACCTTGCGATTGGTGGTCACGTGGGCGTCGGCGAGCGCCTTGAACGGCGCTGCGGCGAGCTCCGCCTCATCGAAGAATACGTCCCACACGTATTTCCAGGGGTGCGCGCTGGTGAAAGCGCGCCGTGGATCGCATCCGGTCACCATCGGCAGGCGGTGCCGTTCCGCCACCAAGGCGCCCGCGCTGACCAGCGCGGGGGTGCAGGAGCCGAGCAGCGCGGCCGCGTGGTCGCGGGAGATCAGGTTCTCGACGTTCCCGGCGCTGATGTTGGCGTCGCTCTTGTCGTCGCGAATCTCAAGCCTGACCGGCAGGAATTTGCCGCCGATCGCAATGCCGCCCGCATGGTTGACCTCAGCGACCGCGTGCTCATAGCCCCAGCGCTGGAAGGCGCCAAAGCTCGCGAGCTGCCCGGACAATGGGAGCGAGGCGCCAATCACAATCTCCTCGGCCCGCCCTGCGGCAGCCAACAGAAGTGAGACAAGCAGTCCGATCGTGACCAGAGCGCGGCGCATCTTAAGTCCCCCACTATTATTCGAACGCAGCGAATCTATCAGCGCGTGGCTCGGAAGCGCGGGTCGGTCCAAAAATAGCCCCTGATCACCGCCGTCGATCATGGGCGCCATGCGCCCGATTCCGAGCGACCTCAATTCGGGCGGAGCGGCGACCTTTGAGCAAGGGCCATGCGATGCAGGAGCAACATGGCCAGCCTTTCGCGCTACCGCAGTCCAACAGAGATTTCAGTGCCCGCCAACCCTGGGACGTCCACGGGAAAAGAAAACAGAGCCCCGGCAAGTGGCTGAGCGGCCAGCGCCCGGGCGTCGAGCCCATGGAGCGCCGTGGTGGCAAACGCCGTACCCAAGCCTGGGCCGCCGAATGCGATCTTCGTGACATTGGCGACGGGAAATCGCACCGTCGCCAGGATTGTGCCATCGGCGGCGTAGCGCCTCGCCGCCCAGCCGCCCCACAGGCCTAGCCAAAGGCTGCCCTCCTGATCGACACTCACCCCATCGGGGTAGCCATCCTTAACATCAATGATCGCGAAGACCCGCCCATCGATCAAAGCGCCATCAGCATCCACGGAAGCGTGGATAATGCGGCCCACCGTATCCACATGATAAAGCGTACGTCCATCCGGGCTGATCGCCGAGCCATTGGTGATTGGGCACTCTGCGCTCACCTTGCGCACCGATCCGTCCGGTAGCAGCCTATGCACTGCGCCTGAGCGCTCGGTCTCGCCGTCGTCCATGGTCCCAAACCAGAGTCGGCCGGAGTCGTCAACGGTTGAATCGTTCAGCCGGTTCCCCGGTCTGTCCGGATCAACCTCGACCATCGGGACGAAGCGACCGTCATTGGGATCGAACCGCGCCAGCCCGCTCTGCAGGCCAACCACAAACCCGCCACCGCGTGCAGGCTGCACAAATCCGACTTGCTCAGGCGCCGGCCAGCTCGACCGTGCGCCCGTGGCGGGATCGAAGCGATGGATCTGCCGCTGCTTGATATCGGTGAACCACGGGGCCCGCTCGCGCGCCACCCATACCGGACCTTCGCCCAAAGTGGTCCCCAGGGACCACGCCGCCACCGGCCCCGCGTCAGCCGTTATGAACTGTGACTGCATCGGCGAGGGCCTCCGTAGAGCGTGCACCCCAGGCGGCGTAGAAGAATACGTAAAGCTCGCAGGCGGCAGTCAGTAAGAATGAATTCTGAAGACCGTAGGCGTCGGCAATCGACCCCTGGACGATGACCAGCGCGCCCCCCGCGATCGCCATGATCAGCAGGCCCGAACCTTCCTCCGTCAATGGACCCAGACCCCTGATGCCCAGCGTGAAAATCGTCGGAAACATGATCGAGTGGAACAGACCGACGGAAATCAGCGCCCACATGGCGATCGAGCCGCTGGTGAATACCGTAAGAAGCATAACGGTAAACGCACCGATACTGGCTATCGCGAGCACGCGCTCGGGGGAAATCGACCGCATCAGCGCACTGCCGATGAATCGCCCCACCATCATCCCACCCCAGAGTACAAACAGATAGTGCGAAGCCTGCTCGTGAGTCCGGTCGCCGATTTGCGGCTGTGAAACGAAATTGATGAACAGATTGGCGACTCCGATTTCGGCGATCAGGTAAATGAAAATCGCCGGAATGCCGAGAACCAGATTGCGGTGGCGCCAGAGAGAATGCAGGTTTCGCTCGGCCACCGTGACGCGACTATTGGCTGAGCTCATGGCGGGCAGCGGAAAGCGCGCAATGACGATCGCAAGAGCGATGAGCGCCGCGGCGACGATTAGGTAGGGAAGTTGCACCGCGTGCGCATCGGCAAGCCGCTCAGCTGGGGTGAGGATGTGCCCGGCAACGGAAGTGCCCGACGTGGATCGCCCGAGGATCAGGTAGCCGCCGAACAGCGGCGCAAGCGTGGTACCCAACGAATTGAAGGCCTGTACTAGGTTCAGTCGTGACGAGGCCGTGCGTGGCGGACCCACCACGGCCACGTACGGATTGGCAGCCACCTGCAGCAGGGTTATTCCGCCGGCGATCACGAAGAGTCCGCACAAGGTGATTCCGTAAGACGGAACGCGCGATGCGGGGACCATGATGAGTGCGCCGACCGCCATAATGCCAAGCCCGGCCACGAGCGATTTCTGGTATCCGATGCGCTCGATCAATTTGGCCGAAGGTATCGATGCAACAAAGTAGGCGATGAACCATACAGACTCGATTAGCGTAGTCCGCGTGTAATTCAGGTCAAACACGCTTCTCAGGTGGGGGAGCAGCGTATTGTTGATGACCGTTATAAACCCCCACATGAAAAACAGGCTAGCGAGCAGCGCCAGAGTGGGGCCATATTGACCCGTCGCTGGCACTTCCCTGGTTCCAGGCGCGTTCTCGGCAATCACCTGTGCAGCCATGCCCGCTCCTCGTATCTCCACCCGACGTTTTATCGCCCGACATTGGCCAATGTTATTTGTCTGAGTATAACTATACTATAAGTGCAAGCCAGACGCGTCAATGTCATTTCGCCGCGGGGGGGGCCGACAAGCCCGCGCATCATCCGTAAGATGAGCCAGGCGTCAGCGGCAGTTGTGCGGAACGCGGAGGCGTCACTGGAAACAGGGCCGTACCCTTCGATCGCGCGGCTGGTTTCATTCTTTCCATTGAGCATTCGCCATGTCACACGTCAAGAAGGTGGCCCCCGTAATCATGGTCAGCTCCAATATACTCAGACAAGTCACTTTGCTATGATACCCACCGCATAGCAAGTCGGCTCGTGGCGCAATCCTGCCTCACATTGCCGGGATGGTGGTAAGTGGACAGCGGAGCCGCGCAGCGCGCCGAGACTGAGCCCGGTTTCATCACGGGCGATTGGGGCACGAGCCGCCTGCGACTGTTTCTCTGCAGTGCAGAAGGTGCCTTGCTGGACACCGCGGAGGGTCCCGGCGCCGTCGAAGCCCATGGCCGCCATGCCGCTGTGTTCGAAACCCTGCTGGCCCGATGGGCTCCACGGTGTGGCGAGCTGCCGGCCGTACTCTGTGGCATGGTGGGCTCAAACATCGGCTGGAGCGAAGCGCGGTACCTGCCCTGCGCCGCGAAACCGGATCAGATCGCCGAGGCCTGCGTGGCGCTTCAAGAGGGCCGCATTCGCATCATCCCGGGCCTGTCGTGCCGCAATCGCTATGCCGCGCCGGATTTCATGCGTGGCGAGGAAACGCAAATTCTCGGTGCCCTGATCCTCGTGCCCGCGCTCGCGCGCGGCCGCCATTTACTGTGCCTTCCGGGCACGCACACCAAGTGGGTATGGCTGGAGGACGGCGCGGTAGTTGACTTTCTGACCGCTCCCGTCGGCGAGATCTTTGCCCTCTTGGCCCAACACAGTGTCCTGGTACGCGACCGCGATCCCGAGCAATGCGTGGCCGGCGAGTGGTTTGCAAACGGCCTGCAGGCCTTCGCGAGACTCCCCGGAGCGCCCCTGCTCCACCGCCTGTTTGAATGCCGTAGCCGCCGATTGAATGGCGAGTTCACGGCACAGCAGTCCGCGGCTTATTTATCAGGCCTGCTGATCGCCAGCGACGTCAGCGGAGCCTTGCATGCCTTTTCGGACCCGACCGCCCGCCGCACCGTGAATCTGATCGGCGCTCCTCAGTTGACGGACTTGTATGCGATCGCGCTCGGCGCCCAGGGCGGCACGACGACATTTGTAGATGGCACGGCCGCCGCGGTAGCCGGCCTGGCTCACGTGCATCGACTCCTGGCCTAAGGACAACTCCTCATGAGGATCCCCGACTCCGCAACCAAGCCTCAATTGGTTGCCATTCTGCGCGGTGTTACACCTGACCAGGTGCTCGGAGTAGCGGAGGTCCTCTATCGCGCAGGCATTCGCACCATCGAGATCCCGCTCAATTCGCCCGATCCTTTCGCCAGTATTCAAGCGCTGGCAGCGGTGGGCCATGAAGACTGCCTGGTTGGCGCCGGCACGGTGCTGAACGTCGACGACGTGAAGCGAAGCTGGCAGGCGGGTGGACGACTCATCGTGGCCCCGAATTGCGATAACGCAGTCATCGATGCCGCTCTTGGCCTCGGCATGCAAGTCCTGCCCGGCATTGCGACTGCAACGGAAGCCTTCAGTGCCATTCGCGCCGGCGCCCGGGCGCTCAAGCTCTTTCCCGCCACCACGTATGGCCCTAAGCACCTGAGCGCACTTCGAGCCGTACTCCCCGCGACCGTCGGCGTCTTTGCGGTGGGCGGCATCGGCGCCTCGGACATACCCGCGTGGCTCGCTGCCGGCGCCGCCGGATTCGGGTTTGGATCTGAGCTCTTCCACCCAAGCTATTGCCTGACCGACATTGAGCGGCGCTCGAACCATCTAGTGGAGGCTCTGCGGGAAGCGTCGCCGTCCGCAGCATCCAACCGATCCTGAGGTGGTCTAAGTCTATTTCAGCACCCCAGCGGGCGTGCCATTGAAGCAGCAAGCAACAGACGGTTCTCCAACTCCATTACCACTTTTGGACCACCAGCGCCGCGGACATCCATTGCGCCAGCCGGGCTCGAGCACTTCTTGCTAGTTGCCAAGACGCTGATTGACCAGGGTTGATCATGACCAATCAACGTCCGCGCGAAGAGTCCATATATGGCATCATCGGTTCCTAACATCACGCCTCAAACAACCTACAATCCTGTGTCCACTCTAATGGAGGAGGCGGCAACGCGAACCGTACCGATGAATACACACCCGGTGCGATCGTTTCGGCCCCGCGATCCGGACCGATTATCTGTGCGTTGCCAGCCTAGCCGCCTAAGGCCATCACATGGAGAGCGGTCGAGCAGAATCCAAAACCTTGGGCTTCTGAACAGCTGCCCGGAAGGCATGCGCGGCAAACAGATGCCGCTGGGCGGCGTGCGCCTGCTGGCGCCCGTCCCGCGACCACCGTAATTCATCGGCGTCGGCTTGAACTATCGTGATCATGCGGAAATAGCGAGTCTCGCGCTGCAGATGAGGTCGATGGAGTTCAACAAACAGATGAGTTCGATCGCCGCACTGCACGATGACGTCGTGCTGCCGAGCGCGTCCGATCAATTGGACTATGGTGGCGAACGGGACGTCATCATCGGCCACGCCGGCCGGCATTATCCTCGTCCGCGGCGAGCGGCCATTTTTGGCTACGTCGCCGTCAATGACTTGAGCGTGCGTGGCTGGCGATTCATGAGCCCGACCGTCCGACCGTCACGCTCGGCGATTCCTTCGATACGCACGGACCCTTCGGCCCCTGGATAGTGACGGCGGACGAGATTCCGATCCGCAAGCCCTGAACCCTAACAACATGCATCAATGGGGAGATCGCCAATCGTCGAGTAGGGCGAACATAGTTTTCAGCTGCTGCGATAACGTTGCTTGACTGTCGCGGGTGGTGACGTTGCAGTCTGGAACTGTCCTGACCATGGAGACCCGGCCGCCGTCGGCCAGTGCCGCAGCCCGCCCGGATTCTTGAAGGTGCGCAATGAGGTGAGCGTTGAGATCTCGGGGACAGGCGATTGAACAATCGAGTGGTGGTAGGATTGGGTTGCAGCTCTCTCGGCGGCGACCATCAAAAAGAAGCGCCGAGGCGGTCTTGTGGGGCGTCTTATCGATTCACGATCAACAATTTTCCCGCCGAGTGGATCAAAAGTTGCTCCTCCTCGCCGTTCACTTACGTCACTTTCGCCACAATCAGCCTCACCCCGGCCGCCTTGACCATCTTGGCATCCTTATCCGAGATCCAGTGATCGGTGATGATCGTGCCGATCGACTTTAAATCGCAAACCGGCTGCCCTCCCTGTCCGCGAAACTTGCTGCTATCCACCATCAGCACCACACTCATTGCTCTTGCCATCAAACGCCGCTCCGCCTGCAGTAAGATCACGTCCGTTTGCATCAATCCGCCTGGCCCCACACCCGCCGCGCCGATAAACATCTTCGATGCCTGGTAATGACCTGTCCCATCGTCGTCAAACGGCGAGAGTAGGATGTTCTGTTCGCGAAACAGGGCGCCCGCTGGCAAGTACACTCGGGTTTTTTGCTGGGGCAATAGGGCCGATACAATATGCAAGGAATTCGTCACGACCTGCAGTTCCAACCCTTCGAGATACGGGCACATTTGCAACGTGGTTGATCCACCGTCGATGATAATGGACTCACCCGCCGTACAGAGGGCCGCCGCGGCTTTACCGATCGCTGCCTTCGCCGCTGCATTCCTTTTGATGTTCTCGTGAAAGGGGACTCCCGAGAGACCTGATGCGACGGCATCCGGCATTTTCGCGCCGCCATGCACACGCACGATGCGCCCCGCGAGCTGCAGGCGCTCCAAGTCCCGACGTACCGTCGCGGGACTTGCGGTGAGGCGCTTGTCGAGTTCACGAAAGGATACAAACCCTCGTTTCTCGATCATCGCAAGAATCGTCCGCTCCCGATCTTCTGCGTGCATCAATTAGACAATCCCCGCAGTCTTACTGGGCGCCTTTCGGACGGCGGCTCTCGCCGCTCGCCAACCACTCTCGCGAAACGCGGCGACGGGATCAATGGCGCCGCCCGCCTCGTAGCGGGCCATGGCGATGATCGGCCGCGCATCCAAGCTGTACGCATCGCGAAGGGTACGGAACGCCATGAGCACATCGTTCAAGCGCTGATAGTCGGAAAGCACCGGACGATCTACGATCAAGGCTTTCACGAAGGCGGCGCTGATGGCTTCCGCGGAGGACAGCAGGCTCTCCATGGGGTCCGTGACATTGTGCGATTGGTCGATCATGTAGGCAGGATCAAACGGCGTGCGTTGTTCCTGCTCGGCGAGCACCAGCTCATTGAACACCAAGAAGAGCTGATGCGGGTTGATGGACCCGGAGTCCAAGTCGTCATCCCCATACTTCGAATCGTTAAAGTGAAAGCCGCCGAGTTTTCCAAAGGCATTTAAGCGAGCGACGATCTGTTCGATGTTCACGCTCGGAGCATGATGCCCCAAATCGACCAAGCAGTAAGCCTTTGCACCCAATTCCTTGGCGATGAGATAACTCGTGCCCCAGTCGGACACCACAGTGGAGTAAAACGCCGGCTCATAGAGTTTGTGCTCGATAAACATGCGCCACCCCTCAGGAATCGCCGCATAGATCGCACGCGCACTCTCCAGGTACCGATCGAGAGACTCAGTGAGTCCCTGTTGCCCGGGAAAGTTCGTGCCGTCGCCCACCCATACCGTGAGCGCCTTGGAGCCTAAGGCCACGCCCGTCTTGATGCACTCGATATTGTGCTCCACCGCCTGCGCGCGCACGGCGGCAGAGGTGTGAGATAAGGATCCATAGCGATACGATTGTGCTTGGGCCGCTTGGTCCTGGAAGGTATTCGAATTCACGGCGTCAAAGCCGAGCCCAAGTTCCTCGCCGCGTTGCCGCACCGCCTTAGGGTCTGTGACTTTATCCCACGGAAAATGGAGCGATATGCGCGGCGTCACACGGCACAATTGCTGGACCACTGCGCAGTCCTCGAGCTTCTCATCGAGATTGGTGGGTTCCCCGGGCATCGGAAAGCGCGCGAAACGCGTCCCGCCGACGCCGGCGCCCCAACTCGGGGTCGCCAATTCCAGTTTCGCCGCCCGCTGCTTGATCGCATCGATGGAGGCGCCCCGGCGCTCAAGACTGCCTGACAGGGCCTCGTAATCCTCGCGCAATGCCCCGATGCGGGTGGCGTTGTGACGCGCGATGAGGTCGGCGTTCAAAGGCGGCGCGAGGGTGCTCATGAAGTCTCCTTAGCGGGTGAAGGCCTGCGCATTGCCCGCATCCACATTGATGATATTGCCCGTTGATTTGATCGAGGAGTCAGAGGCAAAGAAGTACACCGCTTCCGCAATGTCTTCGGGGAGAACATTTTGTTTAAGGAGCGAGCGCTTGCGATAAAATTCCTCGAGTTCCTCGCCCGAGTCGATCCCATAGGCACCGGCGCGTTCTTTGCGCCACTCGCCATCCCAAATCCGCGAACCCCGGATGACCGCATCGGGATTGACCACATTCACGCGAATGCCTGCCTCCGCCCCCTCGAGCGCCAAACAACGTGCGAGGTGAAGCGAAGCCGCTTTGGCAGATGCGTATGCGGAGGCATTCGGCGTGGCGGCCAATGCGTTTTTCGAGCCGATAAAGACGATCGACCCGCGCTCTTGCGCCCGCATCAAAGGAAAGGCCGCCTTGGCACAGAGAAAATAGCCTTGCGCCAAGACATCGTAATTCTTGTTCCAAAGGGCGAGCGTCGTCTCCTCGATGGGCGCGGCGGAGGCCAAACCTGCATTTGCGACCAAGATGTCAAGCCCGCCGAACTCGCGAGCGCACGACTCGAATGCCGCCTTGACTTGGGCCTCGTCCGTGACGTCACACACCGCGGAACGAACGACATCCGCGCCGAAGGCAGTGACCAATTCGGCGTGCGATCTATCAAGGGCCTCGACATCCCGATCTGCAATCAGGACGCAGGCACCGTGAGACAACAAGAGCCGCGCGGTCGCCAGTCCAATGCCGCCCGCGCCCCCGGTGATAAGCGCGATCCTCCCGGCGAGCGCCTTGGGTTTTGGCATGCGCTTCAATTTCGCTTCCTCGAGCGCCCAGTACTCAATGGCAAAGGCCTCACTCTCCGGCAATCCAACATAGGCACCGATGGCGGTCGCACCGCGCATGACGTTGATCGCATTGCCGTAGAACTCGCCCGCCAATCGAGCGGTGGTCTTATCCGCGGCGAAGGCGAAGCGGCCTACGCCGGGAAGCAGCAACACCACCGGATTCGCGTCCCGCACGGCAGGGTCCTTCAGGTTAGCCCAGCGGGCGTAGTAGTCCGCATAGCCCTTGCGGTACTCAGCCAGTGCGGTTGACAGATAGTCAGGATCTTCGATTCGCGCCGGATTCAAGGCGAGTGGTGCGATCTTGGTGCGCAGGAAGTGATCCGGACAGGAGGTGCCCATGGCGGCAAGCTGCGCAAAATCCCGAGAGCCCAGGAATTCCTGCGTTTCCGCATCGTCCGTAAAATGACCAACCTTGTATCCTTGCGCTCCCATCAATCCTCGCAACCGCGGCATCAGGGCGGCAGCCACGCGTCGCCGGTCAGACGGTAGGCTGGGTCCTAAGAGGTGGCCCCCGAAGGAGGCGCCCTCGGCGAGGCGAGCGTTGAGGTATTCGGCAGCGCGCGCGATCAGATCGATCGTATTGTCATAGCAAGCTTGGGCGCTCTCGCCCCAGCAGACAATGCCGTGACCGCCGAGCATTACTCCGCGCAGCTTCGTATGAGATTGGACATATTCTTTGAGTTTCATACCCAAATCAAAGCCCGGGCGCTGCCACGGCAGCCAGCCGACGGTTGACCCAAAAATCTCGCGGGTCGCGGATTCGCCGCTCGAGGAGGCGGCGAGCGCAATGAGAGCATCGGGGTGGACATGATCGATGTGCGCGAAGGGCAGCAGCGCATGCAAGGGCGTATCGATCGATGCGGCGCGAGAATTCAAATTGAAGGTGCAATGCGGAAGGTAGCCTACCATCTCATCCTCGTGGGCGACGCCGCGATAAAGCGCCTTAAGCTTCAGCAGCTTCTCAAGATACAGCGTCGCGAACCCTTCAAGCCCCATAGAGCCTAAGTCGCCTCCTGATCCTTTGACGTACAGCACGTCCACGGACTCGCCGGTCAAGGGATCCGACTCCTTGAGTTTCGCTGAAGTATTGCCGCCGCCAAAATTGGTGACCGTCAGATCAGAACCCAACAGATTCGACCGATACAACAGTAATCCCGCGGGGTCGAGCGTCACCGCATGCTCCTCAATCCAGCGATTGACGGGAATTACAAATTGCGTCGCAGTCGCGACCATCTTTTGCACCTTCTGCGCATCTGGCTCGTTTAGCCCAGGCCATAAGAATATCTCCAGGAATTGCAATAAACAATCAGTATTGGTACAAAGTGATCAAAAGCGCGCAGTGGGGGGGGTTGGGTGATGCCCGCAGGCTGGACCATCGTTCTCGATGTAGGCAAAAGCTTGTCCAAAGCGTCCCTCTGGGACGAGGCGAGACATTGCGTTGCCCATCGTTCCCGCCCCAATCGAAAACCCACCGGTGTCGGCGACCCCACCCTCGATGTGACCGGTATCGAGCAGTGGCTCGAAACCGTTCTCAAAGAATTTGCGGCCCTGGGCCCCGTCTTAAATGTTATTCCGATCGCGCATGGCGCTGCGATTGCACTCATCAGAGGTGACCAGCTGTGCTGCGCGCCGCTTGACTACGAATGGCCTGGAGTCGCCCGCGACCGCGCCGTGTACAACCCGCAGCGCGACGAGTTTCTCGACACGGGTTCGCCAGCTCTGCCGGGGGGCCTCAATATCGGCATGCAGCTGCACTGGCTTGAATCCTTGAACAAGGGCGACTATCGCGGCAGTCAACTGCTGCCCTGGGCGCAGTACTGGGCCTGGAATCTTTCGGGGGTGGCTGCTTCGGAACTCACCAGCTTAGGGTGCCACAGTGACTTGTGGCGACCGTTTGATAAGAACCCATCCAAACTCGCCGAACGTCGCGGTTGGGCCGAGCGATTGGCGCCATTGCAGCCCGCCGATGCCGTTTTGGGGCCTCTTAAGAGCGAGTGGATTGAGCGCACAGGACTTTCTGGTCGCGTGAAGGTTTACTGTGGGCTGCATGATTCCAATGCGGCGCTCCTCGCGGCGCGCGGTCAAGGGGTGACGGCCGGTCGCGATGCCACGGTTCTCTCGACCGGCACCTGGTTCGTCGCGATGCGCTCCCCGCTGACGAAAAGCGCAGCACGGACGCTTAAGCTCCTCGAGACGAGAGACTGCCTCATCAATGTCGATGTGGAGGGCACACCGGTCCCCTCGGCGCGCTTCATGGGCGGCCGGGAAATCGAAGTATTGGTGGGCGATGAGTACGCCAGCGCGGAACACTCTAACAGCGCGGACGCCGGCCGCCACGACGAGGCAAGACATCTTAAGCGACGTGACATCGCACTTCGTGCCATCGAGGCCGGCGAATTCATTTTACCCTCCGCGGCACCCGGCGTAGGGCCTTTCCCCAACGCCAAGCGTGCGATCATGAGTCCAATCTCCGATATCGATGAAGCGAGCGCGAAGGCGCATCTCTACGCGGCATTGGTCGCGGATGTATCGCTCGATTTGATCGGCAGCCGCGATACACTTTTCATTGATGGCCGATTCTCGCGCTCGCCCGTCTTTGTCTCGGCCTTAGCGGCACTACGTCCCGACACAACTGTAATGGTGAGTGACGAGGAGCATGGCGTCGCGCGCGGCGCGCTGCGCCTCGTCAATCCCAGTCTCGCGTCTTCGGCACCGGCTCAACCTATCGCGCCACTGCCTATCGACCTATCGACATACCGTCAACGATGGCGCGAAGCCGCAGAACTCTTAAGATGATCGCCGCATCCATTGCCGCCTATCGAGCGCTGGCGCGACGCCGCCTGCCTCTCTTGTTCTTTGAGTACTTAGCTATGCTTTTGCGGCTTCGTAAACATCGGTCCGCAATGTCTCTCTCTTACAAGCATTTAGGTTGGATCGAGTGACGGCTGCCCGAGAGTTGTCCGAATCCTATCGGTTGGACCCTCTCCCTAGAGAACAGGGTAATGGGTACCAGATACGCCTCGTGACATTCGCTTCTGGCGAGCGCATACCGCTCCTGCTTCTGCGTCGGTCCGGGACGCCGTGCTTCAAGCCGACTCTCTGCTGCACGACACACCTGCGGGCCCGCGGAAGAGTGACTGAGACGCTCTACCAGGCGCTCCGGGCGGTGATGGTTCTGCAGCTGGCCTTGGACCATCTCGGCATCGACTTGGAGCTGAGAATGCGTTCGGGGCGGCTTCTCGAGCGCAGCGAGATTGATGAGATCGCGCGCAACTGTCGGCTCCCCTTAGAAGCAATCGTCGGAAGACCGCTTGCGGCATCGCAGCTCCCCAGGAGGCTCAGATCCATCACTCAACTCGCGCGCGTGCGCATGCGTGCACAGACCGCACCACCACAAGTGATTTCCTCGACGGCAGCGATTCGCGTTCACTACATCTGCGACTATCTAAAGTGGTTGACGAACAGCGAGCTGTTTTCGATGGGCTCCAAGGCCAATGAATATTCTGCACTCAAGGCAAGCTCTCAGCTCTGCTGCGAGGTTCTCTCACAACTCACCCCTGCTGTCTCCAGCCGCCGCGTGAGGTGGCCCCGTAAAGGGTTCACCGCAAGCAAGGTGGAAGAGATTCTTGCGGTGATGCACCCGGAGTCGCAGGCGAATCCGTGGAACAATGCGCATACCCGTATTCGCAACTATCTCATCGCGCAATGGTTTGCCGAGACCCAAAAGCTGCTCGCGCAGAGCGAGGACGCGCAATCGCAAGGGCTGGACGGTGCCGATCGGTGGACCGAACATCAGCGACGGACCTTGGCGCGAGTCGAGCAGATCCTGGAAGTATGTGACGATGAGACGGTCCCCAACGGCGCGGTCATTCAACCAGCCTTAGGATCTGTGACGCCGTCGCTCGTGGGCAGTCAGGAAACACAGCGCCTTCTTGGGCCCGCCGGAAGAACCTCCCATGCGACGTAAACAATCACCTAACCTCGATGACGCGGCCATCCATGAGTTCGTTCGCCTGCTAGATGGGTGGACGGGGCGACTCAGCTGGGCTGCCTTGATCGAGGCTATCGCGGATCTCACGCGGATCCGTTATACCCGCCAGGCATTAAGTCAGCACGAGAGACTAAAGTTGGCCTTTTCGGTTCGCCGCGCCGCCCTTAGGACAAGGGCTGGCGGATCACGCGTGACAGCCAAGTCGCTCAACGTCCAAGCACTGCTTGAGACCAATGCGCGCCTGGAAGCTGAGCGCGATCGCTTTACGGAGGAGAATGCGCAGCTGCTAGAACCATTTGTTCGCTGGGCCTACAACGCCCACACACGGGGCCTGCGCGAGAAGGATCTCAATCGACCTCTGCCTGCCGTGGATCGCAACTCGAGTCTCCAATGAGCCGTCACCGCATGGCGCGATGCTTGGATATTGCGGATCTGCGCGAAGCGGCACGCCGCAGGGCACATCGTGCCGTCTTCGACTACATCGACGGGGGCGCCGACGATGAATACACGCTCAAGCGTAATTGCGAAGCCTTCAACGACTACGAGCTCCTCTTTCGAGTCCTAGTCGGGGTAGACGCCATAGATACCTCAACAACTCTGTTGGGGGAGAAGCTTGGCGTTCCGTTCTTCGCCGCGCCTTCCGCAGGAAACAGACTCTTTCATGCTGAGGGCGAGCGTGCTGTAGCGAAAGCTGCTGGCGATTTTGATCTAATTTACTGTCTTTCAACGCTGTCGACCGTTTCGATCGAAGAAGTGGCGACCCTGACGCGCGGACCCAAATGGTTCCAATGCTACGTTTGGAAGGACCGGGGTCTCATCAAGGATATGATCGCTCGAGCACGGGCGGCGGGCTTCAGCGCTCTGATCCTCACCGTAGACTTTCCCGTCACGGGAAATCGCAAGCGAGATCCGCGCAACGGCTTTACCATCCCGCCCAAGATCGGGCTCCGGCAAGCCTGGGAGTCGCTTAAGCGACCCGCTTGGACGTGGGATTACCTTACAAGCGAGCCGATCCGCTACGCCAACCTGTCCGAGAAAACCGCTGCGGTAAGCCTCGCGCAGTTTGTCGCTGAGCAGCTCAATGCGGGCTTCAACTGGCGCGATGCCGAGTGGTTGCTGCAAGAGTGGGACGGCAACGCGCTAATTAAGGGCGTCGTTCGCGAAGATGATGCGCAGCGCGCCGCGGAGGCCGGCTTCAAGGGCATCTGGATAAGTAACCATGGTGCCCGGCAACTCGATCATTCGGTGGCGCCGATAGATGTGTTGGAGCGCATCGTCCAAGCCGTTGGCGATCGCGCTGAAGTCGTGATGGATGGCGGGATACGTCACGGAACGGATGTGATCACAGCCCTCGCCTGCGGAGCCAAGGCGGTGGGCTTCGCTCGCCCTTACCTGTACGGATTGGCCGCCGGTGGACACGCAGGCGTGTGTCGGGCCTTGAAAATCCTAAAGGACGACTTGCGGCGAGACATGACCTTATTGGGCGCGCGGAACATATCGGAGGTCGATCGCTCATGCGTCCGACGCTGCTGATTGACGATCGAATGGCCGACGTGAAGAACCCTTTTGCCACGCGGAGAGGAGTTCGGCATCGCTCGGGGCCATTTCATTTACGAAAGCGCACTGTCGAACGCACCGGAACTTGGAAAACTCCCCATGATTTAGAGCGCTGTAGCGCTTTATTTACAAAGCGCTTGCAGACAGAAGAGTACATCGATGGGGGCTCGTATTCGGAGGTCCCGCCGCGCCGGAATGTAACCGACTTAGAATCCGTGGCGCTGCGCCAGCGGGTACCCATCACATATGATGCCGCACGACCCGGACTCCTCTCACCTCGCTGAGAAGCCCGTGAAGGTATTCCATTTGTGATGCGGCAAAGCGAGAGAAGGGTGAGTTGCAATCAATGGGTGTCCGTCTAACGAAGTTTCAGCAATTCAGAAAAGGATAATCAATGCCCTCCAATCCTCTTTTGGGAGTTGTCTTTCACTGGCTGGGAGGCCTCGCGAGCGCCAGCTTTTACGTGCCGTACAAGCGTGTTCGCGGCTGGGCATGGGAGGTCTATTGGCTCACGGGTGGCATTTTTAGCTGGGTGATCGCACCTTGGGTCTTCGCGAGTTTGCGCACGGAACATCTGCTGCAGGTGCTCGCGAGCACTCCCCGCTCGACTCTTCTCTGGTGCTGGTTTTGGGGAATGCTATGGGGCTTTGGGGGCCTCACCTATGGACTCACCATGCGTTACCTCGGTATGTCGCTCGGCATGGCGATTATCTTGGGTCTCACCATGGTCATTGGCACCATCGGACCTCCGATCTTTCACGGCACCCTAGGCTGGCTCGCCTCCACGGGTAGCGGCTGGATCACATTCTGCGGCATCGGGCTCGCCGTGTTAGGCGTCATCATCGTGGCTCGCGCCGGGCGTGCGAAGGAGCGCGAGCTCGTGCCGGAACAAAGCAAGGTGGGCATCGCGGAATTTAATTTCCCCCGCGGCATTCTGGTCGCGGTTTTCTCCGGGATTATGAGCAGCTGCTTTGCCTTTGGCTTGGACGCCGGTGCTCCGATCCGGACGCTGACACTCGTCGCGGGGACCTCGCAGTTAAGTCAGGGACTCCCCGTCTTGTGCGTGGTACTGGTCGGTGGCTTTACGACTAACTTCATTTGGTGTCTGTACCTTCTCATCGCGAACAGAAGCGCCAAAGAACTCATCGGAGCTCGCGAGCCGACCGCGGTAGGCGCGGGAGAGTCACCGCCGCTGATGCGCAATTACCTGCTCTGTGCACTGGCGGGGACCGCGTGGTATTTCCAGTTCTTCTTTTACACCATGGGCGAGAGCCAGATGGGCGCCTACGCCTTTTCCAGCTGGACCCTGCACATGGCCAGCATCATTATATTCGGCACGCTGTGGGGATTTGCATTCAAGGAATGGGCGCAGTCGCGGCGGCGCACGAAGACATTCGTCTGGTTGGGAGTGGGCGCGCTGGTCTTGGCGACCGTGGTGATCGGCGCCGGCAATTACTTAAGCGCGCGTCCATAGCCATGCCTCTCTCACCGATACCTCACCAAGCGATGCTCTCCGCGCTGATTGGGCACACGCCGGATCATGGGTATTTCAAGGACACCGAATCGCGCTTTGTATGGACACGGCGGCCCATCCACGATGGCAGCCGGCAAGTTATATCCTCCTGAATTCCCGTTCCGCTCCAGGAGCCGCGGCGGCATGCCCGATGGCCTGCTGCCGGGCTCGAAAAGCGGCTTCGGCCGGTGGTCCCATTCCCAGGAAATCAGGGGGTCCAATCACAGGAAATCCTGCAGTCAGCGGATTCCTCAGGCATTTTTGGCGGTGTGTCGTCGGCGATGAAATGGGCCATGAATTAGGCTCTTCATTTTGAAGTTTATTAGCCTAACTCATGTCGTACACAGCCGCTCTCTTCCTGTGATGCCGACTAGTAATCCGTCGCAAGTTGGCAGATCGCGGTGGTAGCGCCTCCCCCCGAAGCAGGCCGTTGAACCCTAGGAAGTCCGCTCGAGATCCGCACCGACACCAGAGAGCCGCTGGCGTAGTTGCAAATCGAGTTCTTGGCAGTTTTGCCCTAGTTTCCGGCCTTACGGATGTATGCGTCCGGGGAACACATCTCAGTGGGTGGTCTCGGTTGACCGCCATCCACCTTTTTAGGGCGCTCGTCTCTCAAACCATTTCTTCGCGCTTGGTCGGCGATGCGGACATCCAGGCCAACAACAGGGGCGGCGTTTGCCCGCCTGAAGGTCCTCGACCGCACGTTGGATTCGGCGGCTTCGCGTTGCTTCTTGTTTGGCTGAGGTAACCCAACAAATCCATTCATTCCGCGCCAGCGGCGTCAGACTTCTCCAAGCCGCCTGCGTCTTCGCTTCCGAGCTGAGCACTATGCGCAGGTCTGCCGGGGTTTTGTGCAGGGGGCCGGGCTCGCCCGTGTTGCTCTCTTTCATCATTTCATCGTAACTGTTTTGGCTCCTCAGCCCATGTCGCCGCGCAGACGCTCAGTGCGTCGTCTGCCGGCCGAGTTTCCAGGGGCCCGGGAGCAACTCGCCGATCTGGCTGTGAGGGGTTAACGGTAAGCGCTCCAGGACATCCCGCAGGTAAGCATAGGGATCCAGGCCGTGGAGGCGGGCCGTTTGGATCAGACTCATCACCACAGCTGCGCGGCGGCCTGCACGGTCGGAGCCAGCAAAAAGCCAGTTGTTCCTGCCCAGAGCGATCGGACGGATTCGGTTTTCCAGCCAGTTATTATCTATGGGCAGATCTCCGTCGTCGAGGTAACGGATCAGAGCGGTCCAGCGACCAAGACTGTATCGGATCGCCTTTTCGGTCGCCGAGCCCGGCGCCACTTCGGCCAGACGCCGGGTGAGCCAAGCGTGCAACTTTTGCGAGACCGCTACGGCCTGTGCTTGCCGCAGCATTCTGCGGCCCTCGGCGTCAAGGCCCAGTTCCTGCCCCTTGCGCTCCACATCGTAGAGCGCGCCGTAATATTCCAGTGCTTCCCCGGCGATCTGGCTTTGATGTTTCGAGAACAGCTCATAGAACTTGCGGCGGGCATGGGCCTTATGCCGAGCACGGGATAAAGCGCATTGTCCCGAGTCGCGTTTTATCTGGTGTGGTTGGTCCGTCACCGCGGAAATCCTGGGGCAGCAAGTGCCAATGACTCCAGATAATAACAGCGAACCCCTCAGATCGAGGAGAGGTAAGCCAACAGGTCCGGCTTCGGGGACCATGGACGCGCACGTGCGGGAGAAAGGCCCGAGCGCTCCCAGAAGTGCTCGAGGGCGTCGCGCTTCATCTGCAGGTTGGTGGCGACGTAGCGGCTGGTCGTCGAGATGCTGGCATGGCCGAGGTAATCGCGAATCACAGTTATATCGACTCCCGCTTGCAACAAGGCGACTGCGCAGCTGTGCCGCAGCATATGGGGTGTGACGTGTCGGCGCCGGAGCGCCGGGTCCGTGCGTGCAGCCGAGGCCGCGTACTTCTGCAAGATGTAGGCGACGCCATCGCGGGTGAGGATGGCGCCATTGCGGCCGCAGAACATAGAGTCCTGCGGCTGGATATTACGGACCGCCTGAAGCTTCTGCAGGGCAGCCGCAGTGTCCCGCCACAACGGGCAGATCCGCTCCTTCCTACCCTTACCGAAAAGACGCACGTGCCGCGGATTACCGAGTGACAAATGTTCGGCGCGGATGCCAAGGGCCTCACTGACACGTGCCCCGGTGTTGTAAAGGAGGAGCAGCAATGCGTGATCGCGCAAGCCTGCCTCGGTTGCCCGATCGGGCTGTGCGAGGATCTGTTTGACCTCCTCCGGCTCAAGATACTGCGCCATCGGAATATGGGCCCGCTTGCCCGGGATCGCCAAGACGCGCCGGTACTGATCCGCCCGCGACAGATCTTGCTCGACCAGATGCTTAAAGAAACTTCTGATCGCGGCCAAGCGAACGTTCCGGCTGGCGACCACGTTGGAGCGCTTGGACTCCAGGTGTGAAAGGAACGCGAGAACTTCGGGAGCCTGTAGGTCGTCGAGGGTTAGGTCGGCCACCGCCCTGCGGCGGCGATCGGCTATGAAACTGAAGAGCAACCGCAGCGTATCTCGGTACGAGCGCAGCGTGTGGGGGCTGGCGCCTCGAGCGCGTATCAAGTGGTCACGGAAGTAGGATCCAACCAGCGCGAGCAGCGTACTGGCGCGCCGGGTGCTCATGCGGCCACGCGCCTCGCAAAACGGTCACTGGCGAACTGCAATAGCTGCGGCGTGGCATGAAGATACACTTCCGTGCCGAGTATGCTGACGTGACCCATATAGGCGGACAGCCACGGAAGTCGGGCATGGATATCCACGCCTTGTCGATACCACTCGGTCAGTCGATGTACGGCGAAAGCGTGCCGCAGATCATAGGGACGAGGGCCCACGCGACCACGCCGGCTCTTTAACCCGAGCTCACGAAGGAGTTGACGCACGACAGCCGAGGCGCCTTTGAGGGTCACCGCTCGCCCGTAACGACCGATGAATACCGCATCGGTACTGCCGCGGCCTTTGCGCCGGAGTAGCTCGTCGCGCTGCGGCCAATACTGGTGAAACTCACGGGCGAGATCCGGTCCGAAGGGAACAAGTCGTGTGCGCCCCTTGCTGGCATGGATATGCAGTACTCGAGTGTCAAGATCCACATCTGTGCAGCGCAGCCGCACGGCCTCGCCGAACCGAAGCCCGGTACAGTAGGTCGTGAGAATGAGCAGGCGCAACAGGCCGGGCGAAAAGTTGCGCCCTTGGTGATGATCGGCGGCCCTAACCAGAGCGCGTATCTCAGCGAGCGAGAATATGTGCGGTGTGTAATGCGACTCGATGTGGGGCGCCAGACTCACGCTGGGCACATAAGCCTCCGGATCCCGGCGACGCCGAAACTGGCACAGCTGCCGAACGGTCCCCAGCTCGGACGCTCGTGATACGGGCTTGCGGTTCGGATAGTGGGCCAACCAGGCGTTGATCGTGACAGCCATGTCGAACCGGGCGGTGCGCTTGCGGTTGCGACAGGCGAACCGCTGGAAGCTGCGTAGCGTTGCCTCATTACGCCGGTAGGAATAGCCCAAGGCGCGCTTGAACGCCAAGAACTGATCGATGTCCTTAGCCAGCGAGTTGGCCGTTACACGAGTCATATAGGCACCGGAAGCGCCATCGCCCGGAGTCGATCTGTGGCAACGCGCAAATAGGCCGACGTCGAGTCCGGATCCCTGTGTCCCAGGATATCGCCGATGATCTTGGGCGTCGCACCGAGCTCGAGCTGCCGACACGCATGGGTGTGCCTGAGCACATGGGTCCCCATGAAGGACGCCGTTACACCTGCACGTGATGCCGCGGAATGCAGAATATGGCGGATGGTCACCGAACACGCCAACCGTTTAAAAGGCGTCCGCATCGTGATGAAAAGGTTGCGAGAAGTCGAATGTTGGGGTCGGCCTTGGCGAAGATAGCTCACAAGCGCACGACCGACCGAAGGCAGCAGTGGCAAAATAAACTCAACTCGCGTCTTGGGTCGAACGATACGCAGGGTCTGTGTCTGCCAGTTGACGTCATCAAGCGTGAGTCCGATGATCTCACCCGAACCGAGTCCGTACACACTCATCATGAGCAAAAGTGCGTAGTCTCGCTGTCCCTTGGAACACGAACGATCGACTGCACGCAGGATGCGCTGCACGGCCTTCCACGGAAGGGCGCGGTGTGGGCGTTCGTTCACCCGTATGATCGGACCAATGATCGCCGCGGATAAATCGCGGCGGGACCGGCCGGTGGTGCAAAGGAAGCGCTGGAATCCCCGCACTGTAGAACAGATGTCGGACACGGTGGTACGCGCATAGCGCTCACGGCATGCCACGATAAACACATCGATGTCTTGAAGCCTGGCACGATGCACGGCGCGGTGGCGTTTGCGGCAGTGTGTGGCGAACATCGCCATGTGAGCCAGCTTTTTATGAATCGTCTGCGGTGGGTTGCCGCGAACCTCCTTCAGGTACACAGCGAATGCGGCCATAGTCGCTGACAACGGGGGCGGCTGCAGAACTGGAGACTCCCAGGACGGAACCTTGACGCCCAGAATGCCGAGCGCAAATGACCATGCCCGTAATGCACTTCGAGAGGACTTTAGTGCAGATGGGAGCCTCCCGCGGCGGGGACTGCCCTGCGAACGCCACCATGCGGCAAAGCGCCTTACGCCGCCGCGCGTAAGCTCCGCGTGCTCATCGAGATGCTCACTGCTGCAATAGTCGGTGAACCGGCAGATCCAATACCTATACACGCTGATCGAGGCCGGCGCGACGCAACGGTTGCGTTCCCACACACGCTGGACCTCGGAAAACCTCTGTGGATCGCGCCGCCACGCCTTCATCGACGACACCTGAACCTTGGTGGACTAATGATCCGAACGCGCAACGAGGTTGGCGGGATGACAGAGACACTCGGTGGCGCCTGGGATATTATCCGGAGCGAAGTAGCTGCGAAAACCGCTCAGTGCATGCGCGTGCCGACATTACTCCAGATAAAACGCGACTCGGGACAATGGGCCATGCAACCCACCTCAGTGGCCGGCTGTTCGCCCTCGAACAGCGCCTTATAACCACTGAAGTCATCGCAGACGAGCTTCCCGCGCCACGCTCCCATGAACGCTCGTGCATGTTCTCCGGATCGACCGACGGCAAAATCGTAGATCACGATCGGATCCGGATCATAGGGGGTAGTCCCGTACGCCCACAGGTAGCTGCGATGCGTTTTCTTCAACCCCGGCCTTAAGTTCGGCATCGGCGTCTCATCCGCATGCAGCACCGCACGCTTCAGCAGCAGTGTTTTCAGCCCATCACCCAGAGGCTGCAGTTTTACCCCGCAGGCACCCACCCACTCAGCCATCGTTGAGCGCGCGATCGGTACCCCGGAGCGGGTGTAGATCTCCTCCTGGCGGTAGAGGGGAAGATGGTCAGCATATTTGGCCACCAGGACCTGCGCCAACAGCCCCGCCGTCGGGATGCCCTTATCGATCACGTGCGGGGCGACGGGTGCCTGAACGATCGTTTCGCACGTACTGCACACCCACTTGCCGCGCACATGCCGCTCGATCTGGAAGGTCCCGGGAACATAGTCGAGCTTCTCGGCGATATCCTCCCCGATCCGTTTCATCTGACAGCCGCACCCGCACAGCGTCGAGTCCGGCTCGTGCCTGACCTCTAGCCGCGGCAGATTCAGCGGCAGGTGGGAGCGCACCGGGTGCTTGCGGGGCTTGGGAGTCTCCTCAAGCTGCGTCAGTTCGGTCTCCAGGGCTCCCAGATCCTCATCGATCGACTCCTCGAGCAGACTTCTCTGCAGCCCCGTAAATTCCTCAGCACCGCGTCCGAAGCGCCAGCGCTTCAAGACTGCCATTTCGTGGGTGAGTTGCGAGATCTTCAGATCCTTCCAATGGATCTCTTTGTTCTTCTGCTCCACCGTCACCAGCAAGGACGCTGTGAACTGCATCAGTTCCTCAACATCCATCGCCGCGACATCGGGCTTTTCCATGGGCCGTTATTATAACGCACTGCGCGATCAGATGTGCATGAAAGTACTTGTTTTAAAGCACTTCTCAGATCACGCGGATCACGGCGAGCTCACTCACCTGGTGCCACGGCAGACCCACCACCAGCGCGTTCAGCTGCTCCATGCTCAGGGTGAGCTTTGTACCCCGATGAGTCTGTCCCCACACAAAACGCCCCCGGTGCAGTCGCCTCGCGCACAGCCAGATCCCAAATCCATCGTGCACCAGCACCTTCATCCGATTCGCACGCTTGTTGGCAAAGAGGTATGCATGATGCGCACGTGCATAACCGAACACACTCACGACCCGCGCCAGCGCCGTGTCCGTCCCGGCTCGCATGTCCAGCGGTTCCACCGCCATCCATACCTCATCGATCCGGATCAACCCAGCATCTCCTTGAGCCATGCGGCGCAATGATCCGCCGCCATGGTCGGCCACTCGATCGTGACCCGAACACCCCTCCTGCGCACCTGCACGCGGATCGGGCGCTCCAACGGCGCAGTGCGTCCCGGCGCCGTAACCGCCACCGGCAAGAACGCCGGGCCGCTCGAGGAGGTCATCGCGACGGCCGTCTTTTGCCAGTTTTGCCCACAAACCCTGGGTTCCCCATCTCTGCCGACCGTGCCAAACTAGAGAAGCGCCTTGGTCCGGTCACTCCCACTCAATTGTCTCGGGCACTCATAAGCACCTGACACTAATAGACTTTTTTGTCAGGGTACGCCTAACTTACCGTCAGAACTACCGCCAAAAACTTCCGCTTGGGGGCGATAGATGACGATAGATGCCGAAAGGGGTAAGTTGATTTGCATCTTTGTATGGGTGAGCGATTCGCTGGCGCAATCCTTGGGATGTCGCATGGAGCAGGTGATCGGGCGCACCGACGTTGACTCCTTCGAGGCGGAGCGCGCCTGCTCCTTTCGCGTGGCAGAACACGACAATCTCTGACCGGAAAGCCGGTGAATGATCGCATCGTCAAACACGAGCGGG
>Ga0302316_10000178_pt1 | contig 57371 bp, 41 predicted proteins | sample III_Palsa_N3_2_FD_200456 | JGI IMG/M metagenome (GOLD analysis project Ga0302316, IMG submission 200456) | Peat permafrost microbial communities from Stordalen Mire near Abisko, Sweden - III_Palsa_N3_2 | ecosystem: Environmental > Terrestrial > Soil > Palsa > Peat permafrost | place: Sweden...
GGCCAGTGGAAGCGTTGGTTACGTATCCATTGATGCTGGCGGCGCGGCAGTGAGCAACGTTAGCGGCGGCGACAATTCATTCGTGGCGGATGAGGACTTCAGCACGGGCGGAACTACATATACGGTTACCAACTCCATCACAATCCCAACGGTGCTTGCTGCTTCGGCTGCACCTGCGGCGGTGTATCAGTCGTCGCGGCAGGGCGCTGTGACCTACACGCTTACCGGTCTTACGCCTGGAACAAATTACATCGTCCGTCTCCACTTCGCAGAACTCTATTTCACGGCTGCGGGAAATCGTCAGTTCAATGTCGCCATCAACGGCAATACATTACTCACGAATTTTGACATCTATGCTACGGCGGGCGCGGCGTACACAGCCGTGGTGGAGCAATACACCGTAGCCGCGAACAGCAGTGGGGACATAGTGGTTGCGTTCAGCAATGGAGCACAGAATCAACCCATGATCAATGGATTAGAGGTGCTCGATGCGACGGCGTGCTCAACCGTTCCATCGGCGCCAACTGGCCTCACAGCAACGGCCCTCTATCCAAGTGTCATGGCTCTTAGCTGGTCCGCCGACGCTCCTCCAGCGAACTGCAGCATTAGTTCTTACAACGTGTATGGCGGAACAAATCCAAGCCCGACCACGTTGATCGCCAGCGGTATTCGAGGCACCACCTACTCGAATACAGGCCTCTCTGCAACTACAACCTATTACTACGTGGTGAAAGCGCTTGATGCGTTCGGAACATCCGCCGCGTCGAATCTCGCAAGCAACACAACCCCCGCATACACAGCGATCGATCCGCCGACCAGCGTTACCGCGGTGGGATCCTCGTCTCAACAGATCGATTTACGCTGGGTCGTCAGCGCGACGCCTGCTCCGAACACGGCGCCGGTGAACTATTCCATTTACAGGAGCACCACCTCGCCGTTCACTCCGTCGTCTTCCAATTTGATGGGCACGACCGTAGGCATTACGAACTACGTCGATAACAACTATCCTGCTACGTTGACTGCAGGGGAATCCTCGATTCCGCCCGGTCCAGGCGTACAGCCCTCGACGACGTATTACTACATGGTTGTCGCAAGCACCCTGTCAGGAATTTCGTCGCCTGTTGATGCGTCAGCGACTTCGCTGCCAAGTTCGCCATCTCCCGCAGCCCCTGTTGCATTAACCGGATTGACCGCCATGGCTCAAAATGCCAATGAGATCGATCTGATCTGGAATTCGACGAACTCCGGCGTCGGTACCGTCGTGACGGAGTACAACATCTACAGAAGTACCGTTCAGGCGTTTACTCCATCCACCGCCACCCTGATTGGACAGACGAAGAGCAATTGGTTCCAGGATGTACTCGGCACGGCGTCGACGCAGTATTACTACCAGGTCCTCGCCACGAACTCCATTGGAACGTCCCCGACCAGCTCCACTGTCAATGCGACGACTCCTGCTCTCAATGTGGAACTCTGGGGAGGCGCACCGTTCTGGGATGCGAGCAATATCCCTGCATTGCCTGCTGGCGACACCGTAATGATGAAGTTCCTCAACAGAACAAACGGCGTGTACACCGACTCTCAAATCACCTGGAGCGCGACGCTCAACGGTGTATCCACTTCGTACACGTTTGCGGAGCAACCAACCTTCGCGCTGCCGCCTAACTCTTCCGGACGTATGTACTTCTACCTCAACGACCCCAGTCTTACCTTGGATAACACAGACTATTGGGACTATATCGAGTTCACAGCGGGTCCGACTTCCATCAACATTGATACCACCAGGGTCGACGCGCTGGGCGTCAAGATCGCAATCAACCTCACCTGCGGTGACGGGACCAACATTGCGGTCGGCGAAAATCAGCAGACATTTACGGAAGACCGGTCTGTTACATTTCAACGCTATCTGAATGCGGCCCCATATAGCACGACCAGCGCGGCCCCCTACGACTTCCGCGTGGATGAGACGACGTATGCCCCCTATCGCATCATTGAGCCCGGCGCAGCCGGTTTCAATGCGGGTGGCCCTTACCAGAACTACTACGCGAACTACATCTCGAGCATCTGGTCGTTCAATGGAATCACTATTCCATTAGCAGGGCCAAACGGTTCAAACCTGGGTGCGAATCCGGATCTGTCCGGTGCGATCTTCCGGCATACCGCCCCCATTTCGGGGACCCCTGAATTCAACGCCGCTGGGACGCTAACCAATCAAGGGATGTGGGGAAATCCCGCAAGCTTCTACCAGCAGGAACCCTACGACCATTACGCTCAGTGGATTGAGGCGCAGGCAATCAACATGCAGCAATATGCGTTCCCCTACAACGACGCTGGCTTCTACTCCAGCGACATCAGCTGCGCAAATCCCAAGACGCTGTTGGTGGCGGTCGGATGGTAGCCGACGCCCCGAGGCAAACGATAAAGCGCTCAGCCCACCGAAACAGGATCCCCTCCGGATCAAGCAAGAGCGATCCAATGCCGAGGGAATAACCTTGGCAGCAGCCATCTCCCGCGCATTGATTTGAATTCTCGGAGGAATGAAGAAACGAAGTGGAAAAATGGTCGGGACGACTAGATTCGAACTAGCGACCTCACCCACCCCAAGGGTGCGCTCTACCAGGCTGAGCCACGTCCCGACTTGTTACGATTGCCGCTCGCGCCTCAAAGGGCCAGCAGCAGGGGTACCCTTAGTCTACACGAACCCGACGGGCTTCTGGTTCGTCGTGCGTGCGCCCGGAAACCACGCTAGGGATGCGCCGCGTAAACCGAAACCGAGCTAAAAACGAACCAAACGCACCCGATATTGCCCGATTTATGTGGTGGGCGCGACGTACTCCTTGGGCAGTTCGCCACCGGCGCCGAAGAAAAACTCGTTCATCTGCTCCACTAAAAACTCTTGCGCCTCCCGCGTCCAGGGCTGCAGACGGTATTCATTCAAAAGCATCTTCTGGCGCTCCACCCACTCATCCCACGCCTTCTTCGACACATTCTTATAAATCTTCTGGCCAAAATCCGTGTCGAACGGCGGCTCGTCCAGCCCCTCCATCTCAGCCTTGTACTTCGTGCAGAACACCATATGCGCCATCGTTAAGCTCCTTTTGCTGCTAAATCCCAAATGTATCCAAGATCTCCAGTTTACCCGACGCAGGGCTTTCTATAATCCTTGCGATGGCCCATGAATCTTCCGCCGCCGCTCTATCTCTCCAGCAACGCATCGACGCGTTACGCGAGGAGCTCCGCCACCACGAATATCTTTATTACGTACAAGATGAACCCGAGTGGACCGACGCTCAGTACGACGCGCGCATGAATCAGCTGCGGGCTTTGGAAGCTGAATATCCGGAGCTCGTGACTCCGGACTCTCCGACCCAGCGCGTAGGCGGCAAACCGAAAGAAGGATTCGCCAAGGTTGCCCACTCGCGCCCTATGCTCTCGCTCGACAACGCGTACAACGAGGCGGAGCTGCGTGCATGGGCGGATCGCGTAGTGGGTGGTCTTGCGTTGACGGAGACGGTGCGCTATGTCTGCGAGCTCAAGCTGGATGGTCTCTCGCTGGCACTGCAGTATGAGGCTGGCGCGCGCGGTGTCGCAACATTGAAGACTGGTGTCACGCGCGGCGATGGCACCGTTGGCGAAGACGTCACCACCAATGTACGAACCATCCGGAGTGTTCCGCTGCATGTGTCGGCGAAGAAGCTGGAGGAGGCTGGATTGCCCGCGCAGTTCGAGGTGCGTGGTGAGGTCGTACTGCCACAGAAGGCTTTCGAGCGCATGAACGAGGAGCGTGTAGCGCAGGGTATGGCACCGGCAGCCAACCCTCGGAACGCCGCGGCAGGCACGATCCGTACGCTCGAACCGAACATCGTGGCGCAGCGGCGACTGGAGCTGTTTGCCTACTTCCTCCTGCGCGGAACGGATGCAGCGGACGCAGCTGGAGAGCCTCTGCTCGCCTCGCAAAGTGCATCCCTTCAGGCCTTGCGCGATGCTGGATTCCTGGTCAATCCCCATGCGCGAACGGTGGACTCCATCGACGCGGTGTTGAAGTTCATCGTCAAGGCTGACGCGATGCGCGATGGACTGCCTTATGAAATCGATGGCGTCGTGATCAAGGTGGATGCGATCTCTCAACAGAAGCGGCTTGGCTTCACGGGCAAGGCTCCGCGTTGGGCGATTGCGTACAAGTTTCCGGCGCGCGCGGGCATTACGAAACTGGAAGGCGTGCTGTTCCAGGTTGGGCGCACGGGAAAGGTCACTCCTGTTGCGGCATTGGCGCCGGTGTTCATTGGTGGAACAACCGTGACCCGCGCGACGCTACACAATCCCGATGAAGTGGTTCGGCTTGGCGTGAAGATCGGTGACTTTGTGTCGGTTGAACGCGGCGGCGATGTGATCCCGAAGATTACCGAGGTCGTCAGCGATGCGACACATCCTCGTGGTGAGCAGGAGATTGTGTTTCCGGACAATTGCCCGCGCTGCGGTGAAGCGCTCGTGCGCGAGCCTGGCGAAGTCGATCTGCGCTGCGTCAATGTGAGTTGTCCTGCAAGACTCGAAGAGGAGCTGCGGCACTTCGCGTCGCGCAGCGTGATGAATATAGAAGGCCTGGGCGAGGCGATGGTTGCGCAGCTGCTGGGACACACGCTCGAGGAGCAAGCCGAGCACACGGTCGAATCTTCCGCGGAAGATGCTGCCGAAGAGCCTACTCGCAAGGCGCTCGTGCACTCCATCGCAGATCTGTACGATCCGGAGAAGGTCAACCGTGCGTCGCTGCTGACCCTGGAACGAGTCGGTGAAAAGACTGCCGATGCGTTGCTCGAACAGATTGAAGGTTCGAAGAAGCAGCCGTTGCAGCGAGTGCTGCTCGGGCTGGGGATTCGGCACGTCGGCGAGCGGACGGCGCAGGCGCTTGCTGAGGAATTTGGATCGATCGACGCACTGATTGCCTCGACGGAAGAAGAGCTTACTCGCGTCAACGACATTGGTCCGAAGGTGGCCGCAACCGTCCGTGAGTTTTTTTCGAACGAGCGCAACCTTGCCCTGGTCGAGCGGCTGCGCGGCTATGGTTTGACGTTTATCGCGGAGCGGAAGGTGCGGGGAACCACGTTGAGCGGGCTTACATTTGTGCTGACCGGAACGCTACCGACGCTGACTCGGGATGAGGCGAAGGATCGGATCGAGGCTGCGGGTGGAAAGGTGTCGGGATCGGTGAGTAAGAAGACCGATTATGTTGTGGCCGGCGAAGAGGCTGGATCAAAGCTGGATAAGGCCCAGTCGCTTGGCGTGGCTGTGTTGGATGAGGCAGGATTGCTGGCGCTGCTGGGGTAGAGCTTTCTGGCCCAGCTAACGAGTGACCCCCCTCCCCCCTACTTTCACTTTTCCGCAGTCAAGTCGTTTAGAATGTGTTTGTTGAGCGGTGGAGGCTGCTTTCAAGCGGCTCATTCTAAAAGGGTTACGTCTATCTATTTCTTTCTATTGGAGTTAGGGGACTAAATTGAAAGCTGCAGTGGCAAGTGCCGCTGCAGCTTTGATCTTGATTTCTATCGCTACTTCTAGTTTATCAAGCGGGTAGGGGTAACTATGCCAGGTTTTGAAAATATATATCGCTAGTGTTTATAGGGTGTTTGGCGATTCTGGACGGGTTTGGGGGCTTGACAAGGTCTTGGCGGGCGGCGGCCGTTGGATTTGGGCGGGATGGAACCGAGGGCGGGGATTCGTCGTATCCTGCTCGGAATGCTTTCTGCCAAGCCAACGACCTCTCTGCGCCGGGATGTGTTTGTCCTGAGTGCGCTTGCTGCTCTGGTGATCGTCGTCCATTTCTTGATGGGCAATGGATACGGATTTCATCGGGACGAACTGCAGTTTCTGGATGACGCCCGGCATCTGCAGTGGGGATTTGTGCCGTATCCGCCGATGACATCGTTCTTTGGGCGAGTGGCGATTGCGTTGTTTGGGATCTCGGTGCAGGTGTTCCGGCTGCCCGCGGCGGTGGTGAATGCCGTGTCGCTGGTGCTGGCGGGGTTGATGGCGAGGGAGTTGGGTGGAAGGCGGGGTGCGCAGGTGGTGGCGCTGTTATTGTGCCTACCGCTGGCGCTGGCGCTGAGTTCGCTGATGCAGTACGTCACCTTCGACATGCTGGCGTGGTCGGTGCTGATTCTTTCCACCGCGCTGGTGCTGCGGACCGGGGATGAGCGATTTTGGCTGGGAGCGGGGTTGGGGTTGGGGCTCGGCGTGCTCTCGAAGTATGCGATTGCGTTTCCGCTGGTAAGCCTGCTGGTGGGGATTGTGCTGGTGCCGTCGCAGCGGAGGCATTTGAAGAGCCGATGGTTCTGGCTGGGTGCGCTGCTGGCGGTGGTGATTGCGGCGCCGAATTTAATTTGGTTAGCCCGGCATCACTTCATCACCTTGCAGATGGAGCACTCGATTCATGCGCGGGACGTGCGGATTGGGCGGGCGAAGGGATACTTCACGGACCAGCTAAAGTTCATGATGTTTGGGTTGCCGTTTGCTATGGGTGGGTTGATTGCGCTGCTGCGGAGTCCGCGGTTCCGGCTGTTGAGTGTATTTTACCTGGGGCCGCTTTTGCTGTTTGCGCTGGTGAAAGGGAGAGGGTACTACCTGCTGCCGGCGTATCCGGTGGTGTATGCGGCTGGAGCGGTGGAGTTCGAACAGTGGGTGGCGGGTCGGGCGAAGTCCGTGCGCGGGCTGGCGTATGCAGCGGTGATGGCGGCGGTACTGCTTGAGGTTGCGGCTGTGGGGTGGTCGACTTTGCCGATATGGCGGCCGGGGTCGGCGGCGTGGAACTGGCAGATGAAGAACAGCTACGACCTGGCGAATGAGGTTGGCTGGCCAGAGTTGGTGGGAGAGGTGGCGGCGGTGCGGGATCAATTACCCGCGGCCGAGCGGGGCCGGTATGCTGTGCTGGCGGAGAACTATGGAGCTGCGGGGGCGGTCGCGCTGTATGGGCCGAAGTATGGGCTGCCGGTGCCGATTGCTACGGTGAATGACTTTTATGATCGTGGGTGGGGGCTGTTTGATGCGGAGACGCTGATTATTGTGGGGGGGCGGTTGGAGGATGAGAGCCGCTTCTTCGAGAGCTGTAAGGTGGTGGCCATGGTTCATCTGCCGGATGACGTGCAGAATGAGGAGTCGGCGGACCATCCGCAGATTTTGGTTTGCCATCATCTGAAGGAACCGTGGCCGGTGGTGTGGGGGCGGTCGCGAGACTTTAGCTGATGTCCTGCGCGTACGGCGAGAGGCTTCGCGTGGTGATGGGAGCGAACAGCAGATTCCCAGAGGGAATGATAGAAAGAAAAGCAAAGGCACTAAGGTTCGGATCTGGGTTGGGAGGTGGTGCGGGTTAGCCAGAGGAGGGCTGCGCCTAGATACGCCGCGTAGAGGTAAGGGAAGTAGCGCAGGGGCGCGGGTGGGATGGGATAGAAGTTGCTGGCCATCGCGAGCAACATTGCAAGCGTGGCGGCGCAGGTTAATAGGATGTAGCCAAAACTTAGCCGCTGGGAGTGGCGGAGGTGGAAGGCGAGGGCTACAGCGACTAGTCCATAAGCGGTGAGGAAGCCGTAGACGGCGAGGGTGCCCATCCAGCCATAGATGTCTGCGCCGCTGGTGCCGTGGAGGGCGAGTCCGGCGGCGGGGAGAAAAGCGAGGATGGCAGCGAGGATGCTGGCTTCGCCGGGAGTTTCGTGGGTGGGGTTGGTATGGGTGAGGCGCTGGGGTGCGAGGCCGTGATGCGCCATGAGCAGAAGGACGCGCGAGGCGGCGATGACGCAGGCGAGCGTGGCGGCGAACATGCTGATGAGGACGCCGATGTCGATGATGGGGCCGAGGAAGGGGATGCCGACTTGGGTGCTGAGGGTGCGGAAGGGGTTGGAACTGTCGCCGAGGGCGATCGCGGAATTGCGGAAGCCGAGGACTTCTCCATAGCCGGCGACGACGAAGAAGACTCCGGCGAGGAGGGCGGATTGGATGACGGCACGGGGAATCGTGCGGAGAGGGTTTCGGGCTTCCGAGCCGAGGGTCGTGGCCGACTCGAATCCTACGAAGCTGAAGATCGCGAGCATGACGCCGAGGCCGATGCTGCGCGGGGACATGCTGCTTAGGTGGATCTGTGGCCGGTCGAAATGAAATCCGTGTTTGAGCAGCAGGGTGGCCGTGACGATCGCAATCAGCGTGACCGAGGCGCCTTCGATATAGAGCATGAGTCGCGCCGAAACTTTGACGTCGTAATACGCGACGAAGCCTGCGATGGCGGCGGCGAGAAGGACGAGAACGATTGCGGGAACGTGCGGGGTGCCGAAGCGGGCGTGGAGCGGGTTGAGGAAGATGTAGGCGAAGGCGACGAAGCCTCCGATGACTGCGGAGGCGGTGGTGATGTACGCGAAGAAGAGCGCGAGCGCCGTGATGGAGGAGAAGATCGGGGGAAGCGACTGGCGGGTATAGACGTAGAGGGAGCCGGGCGAGGAGGACTCGCGGGCGAAGGCGGCTATGCAGAGGCCGACGAGAATCATAAGGCCCATGGCGATGAGGTAGGCGATGGCCGTGCCCTGGCCGGCGAGCACGAAGACCAGCGGGATGGTGAGTTGCGGCGAGGTGCTGGGAGCGATCGTGGAGACAGATTGGGCGAGGGTCTCGATAGGCGAGAGAGCGTTGTGGCGGAGTCCGAAGGACTCGGCTGCTGCGAGCTTGGGTCCGTCGTAGACGGGATGCTCGGGCTGTGTCGCGGCTGGATCCTGGTGCATCTTCACCTCGGGCTGGGCAGAGTCGTTTGCTCGTCCGGCGTAGAATGCGCATGCCGGTGAGATTGAAAGCAAAAGGGGGTGACTCTAGCTTAGCCCAGACGATCAGAAAGCGAGGCGTGCGGTCGGAAGGCGAGGGCGTACATACTTCCAGGCCTCCATCCCGAGATCCAAAATCATGAAGGCGACGACGAGCTTGAAGCTGATGCCCATCCAATGATTGACGACGGCGAGTTTGTGCAGATCGGCTCCCGGACCCGTGGCGACAATATAGGTGCCGACGGAAGCGAGCCAGCCTGCGACGACAATGCCGAACCATTTGGAAACCAGGTCTAGTGGGGTGCTAAAGCGGCCGATCGCGGGAAAGAGGTTTGCGATCTTGATCCCGAGTTGGATTAGCAGCAGGAACCATAACGCTACGTAAAACGTGTGCCATACGGGTGCCCAGCCGATTTGAAGACGAGCGATGAAGGACGCTCCCGGACCAAATAGCAGGTAAGGGTGGCGCGGTACCTCGATGATGTACGCCATCCATAGGCAGTGGAATGCCAGGTCGGCGATGCGGTTGGCGAGCGATCGCTGCTTCTTGTCGCCCTGAGGCTTGACGGGCGGAAGTTTGGCTGGGTTCCACTCATCCAGGCACCACTCCTTGCCGAATTTGTCGTAGGTCCGCTCGAGAATTGCGAAGAGGATTGTCATCACGCCTAACCAGACAAAGAGCACTGGAATGATCCCAAACGCGCTGTCGACGAGGCCTCCTGCGACGGAGCTGAGGCCGTGTTGCGTGGCAGCGATTTTGACGAAGTTTGCGATGAAGTAGATGGCCACGACGAAAGGCAGAACGCGGCGCATGGTGAGCAGGTAGAAGGGGAAGATCGTTGGTCCGATGAGGGAGCGTTGCGGCAGATAGCGCGTGGCGACGATTTCGGGACGGCCGTGAGCCTTGAGGATGGCGGCCAGCTCGGGTTCGGTGAGGGGGCGGCCGAGCTCTTCGGCGCGGTCGTCGATTTGGGCGGTCAGGTTCGCGCGTAATTCGTTGAGCACGTCTTCACGGGTGGCGGCGGGAAGGGACTGGCCGATGGCCTGGAGGTAGCGCTCGAGGAGATCGATGGTGGGGTTGGTCGGGTTCATGAGATTACCTCTGGCTTGGAGTCTGGAGGACTGAGTTCTGGAGGATGTTGTTGACGGAGTCGTTGATGCTGTTCCACTCGGCGAGGAGCTGGGCGAGGATGAGTTCGCCTTCAGATGAGAGCTTGTAGAACCGCTTGTTGCGCTTGTCTTCCTCGCGCCATTGGCTGGTGAGCAGGCCTTGGGTTTCGAGACGGCGGAGCAGGGGGTATAGGGTGCTTTCTTCGATTGCCAGGCCTTGATCGGCGAGGGCCTTGCGGAGCGTGTAGCCGTAGTGCTCGACCCGCAACTGGGCGAGGACTGCAACGATCAGGCAGCCACGACGCAGCTCCAGGCGGAGGGAATCGAAGATTTGAGACTCAGACGACGGGTTGGAAGTGATATCCATACTGTATGACAACTACTGTATGGCACATAGTGTGTGCTGTCAAGTAATAATTTTGGAGGGTGGTTGGGGCAAAGTACGCCGAGGGCTTTGGCGCAAAGGGCGCTCGGTGGCCGGTTCGCAGTGTGAAACGAGCAAGGGCAACGGAAGAAGCAGATTCCCGGGGGAATGACAGAAAGAAAGGCAAAGGCTAGGTGGGGAAGGGGGACACGATTCATCGTCTTTTATTCGATGCGCCTGGCTGGATGCGCTAACCTGAACGCGGATGCGGGTGAGTTGACGCGGCCAGGAGTGCTTGTGAGTCAGGTGGTCTTCGTTCTGGAAGACGATGCGGACATCCGGCGGTTGGTGCAGTACCAGCTGGAGGGTGCGGGGTACGTTGTACGGGCGTATCCGGCGGTGGGAGCGATTGTGCAGGACGCCGAGCGGCAGCGGCCGGCTTTATTTCTGCTCGATATTATGGTGCCCGGTGGCGATGGGCTGGATCTTTGCCGGCGGCTGCGGCTGAATCCTACGTTGGCCAGCGTGCCTATCATCTTCTTGACGGCGCGCGCGGGCGAGAATGATCGGGTACACGGCCTGGAGCTAGGTGCGGACGACTACATTACCAAGCCGTTCGCGATGCGCGAGCTGCTGGCGCGGGTGAAGGCGGTTCTGCGGCGCTTCGAGCGGCCGACGGAGACTCCGGGTGTTTCTTCCGTTTTGAATATCGACACGTTGGAGATTGATGGAAATTCCATGCAGCTCCGGGTGAACAAGGAACTCGTGACCACGACCGCGACGGAGTTTCGACTGCTCGATTATCTTGCCCGGCATCCGGGACGCGTCTTCAGTCGCGACCATCTGTTGGATGCGGTGTGGGGGGATGCCCGGTTCGTGACGCCGCGAAGTGTGGACGTGTATGTGCGGCGCATCCGGGAGAAGATCGAGGTTGATCCCGAGACGCCGCGTTTCCTTAAGACGATGCGCGGGGCTGGCTACCGGTTTGATCTTCCCAAGGCGAAGGAAGCCTCGATGGGGAGTGCGGTGGGCGCGGCGACCGAGTAACCTGCTGGCATGGGATCGTGGCTTCGAAAGAGTTTGTACCTGGCGCTGTTTTGGCGCATCGCCGTGGGCATCGCGGTGATGGCTGCTGCCACGTTGCTGCTTCCGCGCTGGTGGATGGTGATGGGCACGGGACTGGTCGTATCGGTGTGGATTGCGGCTTGGGGAACCAGCGTCGTGACCCGTGCTATTGAGCTGATTGAGCCTGCGGCGGTATCGGTAGCGGGACGGGACTCGCGTTGGCCGGAAGCCCCGTTTCGCCAGATGGAGCCGCTGGTCCATGCGTTGCATGTCTCGGCTGCAGACGTTGCTCGACAGCTCGAGGCCAGTTCCGAGAGCCGACGAAAACTTGAAGCGCTGTTGGATTCCATGCAGGACGCCGTTACCAGTGTTGACGGATCCGGTCGCATCGTGTGGGCGAATGTGCCCATGCAGAAGCTGGTGGCCGAGTCGTCGGGAAGTGTGCGCGCGGGACACTCGCTGGTGCAGACGATTCGTTCACCCGAGGTTCTCGAATGCGTGCAGGAGGCTCTTGAGAAACGTGAATACGTGGAGATGCGCCCAGTCTCGATGGCGATGGGGCGAATTTTCGCGGTGAGTGCTGCCCCCATGCCTGAGGGCGGCGCCGTCGTTGTGATGCAGGACATTACGCACGTGGAACAGGTAGAGCGCACGCAGAGAGAGTTTGTGGCGAATGTCTCGCACGAGTTGCGAACACCCCTGACTTCCATCTCGGGGTACGTCGAGACGCTGCTCGAGGACGAGAGGACGGGACTGTTCTTCACCCCGCAGGTAAGGGAATTTCTTGAGGCCATCTATAAAAGTGCCAAGCGGATGGGCAGGCTCACGGATGATCTGCTGGCGATGGCGCGGGTGGATTCTGGCGAGCAGAAGCTGCGGCCGCAGCCTGTGGAGGTGGGCGTTCTCATCCAGGAAGCAGAGGATGCCGTGGCGGCGCTGGCGCGGGAGAAGCATGGGGTGCTGGAGATCGGCGAGTTTCCACACGTGGAAGTGGTCGCGGACCTGGATGCGATTGTGCAGGTGCTCAGCAACCTGATCGAGAATGCGCTGAACTATGGGGTGAGTCCCGCCAGTGGGCCGCTGGCACCGGGGGCGTCGTCCAATGGAGCGTTGGTGGTGCTGAGTGCGGCCATTCTGGCCGGGTCGCAGGACGTCCGCTTCTGCGTCGAAGATTTTGGTGCGGGGATCGCCTCGGAGCATTTGAGCCGGCTGTTTGAGCGTTTCTACCGGGTGGATAAAACGCGGTCCCGAGAGTCGGGTGGAACGGGCTTGGGTCTCTCGATTGCCAAGCATATTGTGGAGGCGCATAAGGGGCGCATGTGGGTTGAGAGCGAGCTCGGCCGCGGCAGCCGGTTCTGTTTCACGCTTCCACAAATGCTCTATCCGGTGGCGAAATTGGGGGAGCCGGCGGCATAGCACAGCCTGTCAAGGGATGCCCCAATTAGGGACGAGGTGGAAAACTTTCGCCCGATTTGGGGCCTATTCACATTCTATTTATCTTGCGTTGCTCGTTCGTTCACGCTTGGTTGCGAGGATTAAGCAACGGACAATCCTGGCAAGGCGGTCAACGAACCCTTAGAGAGTTCGTGCGCTTTAGCCATCGTCCCTGAGGAATGATGACACGATATAAGGTATTGAGTGCTGCGCTGGTCGCCATGACGATGTTGACGACCCAGCTTCCGGTGAGTGCCCAGACGACGAACAGTACGACGAAGTCCAAGTCGGCGAAGCAGGTCAAGCCGAAAAAAGAGACTCCTACAGAGACGCAGCTGCGTGAAATGCGCGAAGCTCTGAAGGCGCAACAGAACGAGATCGACTCGTTGAGGTCGCAACTCTCGTCTAAGTCCAGTGACGCGACCGCCGCGCAACAGACTGCAGCGGATGCGCAAGCCCAGGCCGCCGCCGCAGCTGCTTCCGCCTCGCAGGCACAGGCCGCCGCAACCGCAGCTGCTACCAAAGCCGACGCGGCTTCGACCAGCGTGACGGAGCTCCAGACGACCACGACTACGCTGAACGACAATGTGATCGCCAACCAGCGGAAGGTAGAGGAAGAGATCAATTCGCCAGCGACCCTGCACTATAAGGGTGTGAACATCACGCCTGGCGGCTACGCGGCATTTGAAGGTGTATGGCGTCAGCACTCGGTGAACTCCGACATCAACACGCCGTTCAACAGCATTCCGATGCCGAGCGCGAATGAAGGCCACGTGAGCGAGTTGAACTTTTCCGCTCGGCAGAGCCGCTTGTCCGTTCTCGTAACTGGCGATGCGGGCGCTTACAAGCTGACTGGCTACTGGGAGATGGACTTCCTTGGAACCGGCACCTCGTCCAACAACAACCAGAGCAACAGCTACGTGATGCGTCAGCGCCAGATCTGGGGCCAGTTTGCTACCCAGGGCGGCTTCTCGATCACCGCCGGCCAGATGTGGTCGCTTGTAACGGAAGATGCCAAGGGAGATGATCCGCGGACTGAGATTCAGCCGCTGACCATCGATCCGCAGTACCTGGTTGGCTATAGCTGGGAGCGTCAGCCCGGTATCCGTGTTGAGCAGCACCTCGGACCTGTCAGCCTGGCGGCGTCAGCCGAGCAGGCGCAGATCACCAACTTCACGGCCGCGGGCCCGATCCCGACCGAATTCTTCTTCGGTGGTATCGGCCAGAATGGCGGCCTCTACAACGCTGCGGGCAACGTCTCTGCTGGTAACACGGCAGGCACAGGAGCCATCAGCACCTACGCCAACAACGTCGCTCCTGACATCATCGTGAAGGCTGCCTTCGATGCACCCATCGTGCACTTCGAGGTGGGTGGTCTTGGACGCTTCCTGCGTAACGAGTATTTCCCGGTGTTGACGGTAGCTGGAACTGTTGCGGCTCCGGTTTATACCTACTCTCCCGTATTGCGGAACAGCACCGCAACCGCGGGCGGTATCTTCTTCAGCCTTCGTGTGAAGCCGATGCCTTTCTTTGAAGCAGCAATCCAGGGAATGGCCGGTACGGGCGTGGGACGTTATGGTTCCTCACAGCTTGCCGACGCGACCCTGAAGCCGAACGAAACCCTCTCGCCGATCCGCAACGATCACGCGTTGTTCAGCCTGGTCTTCCACCCGTCCAAGAACATTGACTTCTTCACCTACTACGGTGGTGAGTATGCTCAGCGTACGGTGTACGGCGTGGTCACTCCGACTGGAGTTGCTTCGATTGGCTATGGGCCGCGCAACCTGAACGATTCAGGCTGCTACGACTTGCCGCAGGTGAGCGGCAACAGCAGTGGTACGGCAGGGTCCATCTCGGCCTACAACTGCGCTTCGCCGACCCGCTATATTCAGGAAGCGATGGGTGGTGTCATCTGGCGCGCGGTCAACAGCCCGAAGTATGGTCGCCTTCAGTATGAGGCCACCTATAGCTACCTGCAGCGCAACCTGTGGTCGGGCAACAATGTTCCTGCCACCGGATCGATCACTGGCCCGACAGGTCCTCGTGCCACCGATCCGATGATCCACATCAGCATGCGTTACTTCATCCCGTAGGGTGTGGCTCCCATCCCCCCGTTTTTCTGCGGGTAGGCGAAACAGCGTGACGTAGCATCAGATGATGTAGCGTTTACGGTCAGGCGTTGCCGACTCTCGTAGGATTTGAGTGGAGTATTCGTGACTGGCCCTTCCCAATCGAAGGGCCAGTCACCGACACAAGCGAACACCACGCCGCTAGAGTGACGAACGGGTCACTTGCGGCTCAGGAGACATCATGAAGACGAAACTTTTAGCCCTGGTTGCAATGGCAGCGATGACGGCAAGCGTTTTGCCGGCCGCGGCGCAGCATCTTACGGGAGCGGGTGGAACATTTCCCAATCCGATCTATCAGCGTTGGTTCACGGAATACAGCAAGGCCCATCCCGGCGTGCAGATCAACTACCAGTCGGTGGGATCGGGCGCGGGTATCCGGCAGATCTCGCAGGGAGTTGTGGACTTCGGCGCTTCGGACGGACCCATGACCGACAAGCAGCTGGCGGACTCCAAACAGAAACTTCTGCACATTCCGACGGTGCTTGGCGCCGTGGTGCCGGCCTATAACCTGCCCGGCCTGAGTGCGGAACTGAAGTTCTCCGGCGACGTGATTGCCGACATCTACCTCGGCAAGATTACCAAGTGGAATGACCCCCGCATCGTCAAGGACAATCCCGGCGTCAGCCTGCCCAACCACCCGATTCTTCCGGTCTACCGTTCGGACGGATCAGGCACTAACTACATCTTCACGGATTACCTGAGCAAGGTTAGCCCGGACTTCAAGTCCAAGATCGGCTCTGCGACTTCCGTGCAGTGGCCACTTGGCGTTGGGCAAAAGGGTAATGAAGGTGTTGCAGGCATGATCCGCAACAGTCCGTTCTCGTTTGGGTATGTCGAGCTGATCTACGCAGAGTCGAACAAAATGCTGTTCGGCGTGGTCAAGAATTCGAGCGGGGCATGGATCAAGGCTTCGACCGACAGTGTGAGCGCAGCGGCGGCGGGCGCAGCCAAGGCGATGCCGGCTGACTATCGGGTGTCCATTACGAACGCTCCTGGAGCCGATGCTTACCCGATTTCCTCCTTCACCTGGCTGCTCATTCCGGACCCCTCCAAGGATTCGGCCAAGGGCAAGGTGCTTCATGACTTCCTGCAGTGGATGGTGGACCATGGTGAGGCTGAGGCTTCGAGCATGACGTATGCTCCGCTGCCGCCGGCGGTCATCAAGATGGTCCGCAAGACCATCGCGGGCGTTCACTAAACCGTGAGGAGGGGAATCTGCCTAAAGCGCAGGTTCCTCTTTGTTTTCTTAGCTTTCGATCGATTCAGCAACGCCAGGCCGCCCCGCTACATTCACGGTCTATTCATATTCCTTTCATAAGGTGATAAGGGAGCCTGCGTGCAACCTATGAGTGAACCAGAGATCATACCGTTATCCCGCGCGCAGGAGGAGCCACCCTCGGCGCCCGAGAGGATTGCCTTCCCTCCGATGATCAAGACTGTGGTTCCGCAGACGGCGATGGGTTCGCCGACCGCTGTTGCACCTGCGACGCCGTCGGTGGTCCGCATGTTTCTGCAGGCAAAGAGCTCGGGCCGGATGGCCGACGGAGCTTTTGCATCCCTGATGGTGGTTTGCGCGCTCAGCATCTTCGCGATCGTCATCCTGATCGTCACCGTTCTTGTGTCGCACTCGCAGCTATCGATCAAGGCGTTTGGTTGGCATTTCTTTTCGACGAAGACGTGGGATCCGGTCTCAGGCGATTTTGGCGCGCTGCCGTTCATCTATGGAACGGTGCTGTCGTCGCTGCTCGCGGTGTTGATGGCCGTGCCGCTTGCACTGGCCACCTCCATCTTCTTGCTGGATATCTGCCCGAAGTTTCTTCGCGCGCCTATCTCGTTTCTTACCGAGCTGCTGGCCGCGATTCCGAGTGTTGTGTACGGGCTCTGGGGCGTGTTTGTCCTGGTGCCCATCATCCGTGACCAGGCCGGCCCGGTGCTCGAGAAATATCTTGGTTGGACCGGCTTCTTCGTTGAGCCCAACTTTGGGGTGAACATGTTCACGGCCAGTGTGATTCTGGCCATCATGATCTTCCCGGTCATCAGCTCGATCAGCCGCGATGTGATGCGCGCAGTGCCCGTTCACCAGCGCGAAGCGGTCCTGGCGCTTGGCGCTACGCGCTGGGAGATGTTGCGTATCGGGGTTTTGCGCAACGCGCGCATGGGCATTATCGGGTCGGTAATTCTTGGACTTGGGCGCGCGCTGGGTGAAACGATTGCCGTAACGATGGTGATCGGCAACCATCCCGCCATCATGAAGAATCTGTTCGCGCCCGGCTATACGCTGGCCAGCGTGATCGCGAATGAGTTTACCGAGGCGACGGGCGACCTCTATCTCAGCGCGCTTATTGAGATTGGCCTCGCGCTGTTCCTCGTGACTATTATCGTGAACGCGATTGCGCGGGTTCTGGTGTGGGCTGTGGTGCGTGACAATGCAGGGAGTGCCCACTGATGGACGCCTTGCCTCTACGCTCGCGCGGCGTGTCGAACTTCGTTACGCTGCGGCGCAACCTTACCAACCACGTGGTCACGGGGGTCGCAATCGTTAGCACGATCCTCGTTTTGGTACCGCTGGTCGCGATCTTTGGATATCTGCTGTACAAGGGGGCAAGCTCCCTCAACTTTGCGTTCTTTACGCAGGTACCTGTGCCGGTGGGAGAGCCGGGCGGAGGCATGGCCAACGCAATCGCCGGCTCGGGCGTCATCCTTGGCTTGGCAAGCCTGATGGGGATTCCGATTGGCATCGGCGCGGGCGTTTATCTCGCCGAGTACGCGCGAGGGACCTGGCTTGGTGCGGCGGTGCGGTTTACCGCCGATGTGCTCAATGGCGTTCCGTCCATCGTGATGGGCCTGGCTGCCTACACGCTGATCGTTGCCCGGCAGCAGCATTTTTCCGGTTTCGCCGGTAGCATCGCGCTGGCCATCATGATGGTTCCGACGGTTACGCGCACGACCGAAGAGATGCTCGCCACGGTGCCGAAATCGGTGCGGGAGGCCGCGCTCGGCCTGGGCATCCCCAAGTGGCGCACGGTGCTTTCTGTCAGCTTGCGGACGGCGTCGCCCGGCATCATTACGGGCTGCATGCTCGCCTTTGCGCGCGTCGCCGGAGAGACGGCGCCGCTGCTGTTCACGGCCTTCGGCAACCAGTTTTGGAGCTTTGATCTCAATCAGCCCATCGCCGCGTTGCCGCTGCAGATTTATGTCTATGCGCTGTCGCCTTATGACGAATGGCATCGCCTGGCCTGGGCGGGAGCTCTGGTATTGATTGTGATGATTATGGCTTCGGTGACGCTGGTGCGCATCTTTGCGAACCGCGGCGCGCTTAAGGGAGGAAATTAGTGGGAGTCGACATTCGCGTCGAGAATCTGAACGCATGGTACGGCCAGGTGCACACGCTTCACGATGTGAGCCTGAAAATTCCGGCAAACCACGCGACGGCGCTGATCGGGCCATCAGGCTGCGGTAAGTCAACGTTTGTGCGCTGCCTCAACCGCATGCACGAAACCAGTCCCGGAGCGCGTGCGGACGGTACCGTTTTGATGGGCGACATCGACATTTACAAGGATGCGACGCCGGTTGAAATCCGGCGGCGCGTCGGTATGGTGTTCCAGCGTCCCAATCCATTTCCGACGATGTCGATCTACGACAACGTCGCGAGCGGATTGAAGCTGAACGGTTTCCGCAAGAAGCGCGTGCTCGACGAAGTGGTCGAACGCTCGCTCAAGCAGGCCGCGTTGTGGGACGAGGTGAAGGACGACCTCAAGAAGAAGTCTGGCGCCAGTATTTCCGGCGGCCAGCAACAGCGGCTGTGCATCGCGCGCGCCCTTGCAGTCGATCCCGAAGTGCTTCTGATGGACGAGCCCGCCAGTGCGCTCGATCCCGTTTCTACGGCCAAAATCGAGGATCTGATCTTCAAGTTGAAGAGTCAGTACACAATCGTGATCGTGACGCATAATATGCAACAAGCAGCTCGTGTTGCGGAGAACACCGGGTTCTTCCTCATGGGCAAACTGGTCGAGTTCGCGCCGACTACCAAGATCTTCACGAACCCCTCGGACAAACGCACCGAGGACTACATCACAGGGAGGTTCGGATGATACGGATTAAATTCCAGCAGAGTCTGGACGAGTTAAAAGAACGCCTCCTGGTCATGGCTGGACTGGTGGAGCAGGCTATCCAGCGCGCGACCGAGGCCTACACCTCGCGCGACGAGAGCTTGTGTGAGCTCGTCAAAATGTCCGAGCCCGCCATCAATCGCATGGAGCGCGAGATCGACCAACTCGCGCTCGATTTGCTCGCCATGGAACAGCCGATGGCTGTGGACTTGCGCTTCATCCTTTCGGTCATCCGCATCAACGTTGACCTTGAACGCATGGGCGACCAGGCAGTGAACATCGCCGGCCGCGTGCTGGATCTCGGCCGGCAGGCGAACGTCGAACTTCCAGTCGATATCCCTCGGCTTGCGCTCCTGTCGGCGGCGATGGTGCGCAAGGCACTGCAGGCTTTCATCGAGGGCGATGCTGAAATGGCGCAGTCCGTGCTGATGCTCGATGACCAGGTCGACGACATGAACCGCGATGCTTTCCGCGCCCTTGGCGACCTCATCAAGGAGAAACCGGAGCTGGCGCCGCAGGCGTTGAACGCGCTGATTATTTCGCGCAACCTGGAACGCGTTGGCGACCACGCAACCAATATTGCCGAGGACGTGATCTTCTGGGTGCGCGGCAGAGATGTGCGTCATCACAGCCTCCCCGATGATGGCGACTAGCGGAAGATAGCAGGGGTTCGGCTCCAAGCATTGGACCAAACATCGGCGTCGTGCTCAGCGCGCGGCGCCGTCCTGTTTGGTTGCAGGCACATACGCAACGCTCAAACGCAGAGTTGGTCTTGGAGCCGACTCCGGTATATAAAGCGATATGCGATCTTCAACCTTTGTCGCGGCCTCCCTGGCTGCTGCCGTGCTTTGTCTCTGCGCCTCCGCTTCAGCTCAAGTTACCAACACCGAGTACGCGCGTGAACCGAACCAGCCGGTCGACCGGCAGTACACCAAGAAGATTCTGGAATACACCACGGACCCATCGTTCATTTCGCCGCTGGTTAATTATCTGCCCGCGTCCACGACTGTTCCTACGCCTGAGAAGGTCCTGGGCGACGTGTCTGGCGCTCCGAACATGCTTCCGTACGCAGAGGACGTTTACAAATACTTTCGTTTGCTGGCGGCAAGCACGCCGCGCGTGCAAGTGGTCACCATTGGGCATAGCGAAGAGGGCCGCGAGATGATCGCCGTGGCTATCGCAGATGAAAGTCTGCTCAAGGGGCAGAAGGAAAACAACGAGCGCCTCGCCAAGCTCGCCGACCCGCGCACCATCGGCATGGATGACGCCAAGGCCCAGCCCCTGATTGACGCCTCTTATCCCGTGTATTACATCACGGGTACGATCCATTCCACAGAGACTGGCGCGCCTACAGCTCTGATGGAGATGGCGTATCGGTTGGCTGTCGATAATTCGCCGTACATCAAATACATTCGTTCGCACATGATCGTGCTGATTACGCCGGTGGTGGAAGTCGACGGCCGCGATCGCATGGTGGACATCTACAAGTGGCATCGCGCGCACCCGACCGAAAACTGGCCGCGCCTGGTCTATTGGGGTCACTACGTCGCGCACGACAACAACCGCGATGCCATGGGCATGACGCTCAACCTCACCAACAACGTGCTCAACACTTATGTCGGCTGGCATGCGCAGGTGCTGCACGATTTGCATGAGTCCGTACCGTTTCTCTACGACAACACTGTCGGCGACGGTCCCTACAACGCATGGATCGATCCGATCCTTGCCAACGAGTGGGCGGAGCTTGGCTGGAACAACGTTGCGCAGATGCAGAACTTCAACATGCCCGGCGTGTTCACGCATGGTGACTTCGACACCTGGAGTCCCGGCTACTTGATGTTCCTCGCTGGCCTGCACAATGGCATCAGCCGTTTGTACGAGACGTTCGGCAACGGCGGTGCGGACACCGAGAAGCGGATTCTTTCTCCAGAGGAATATTCACGCACCTGGTATCGTCAGAATCCGCCACTCCCGGTGGTGACGTGGTCGCAGCGCGACAACAATAACTACGAAGAGAGTGCGCTACTTTCCACGCTGTCGTACTTCTCGAAGAACACGCATCACTTCCTGGTCAACTACTACGAGAAGAGCAAGCGCTCCGTCCTGAAGCCCGCCATCGAGGGGCCTGCCGCCTACGTGCTGTCTGCGAACGCTGCCGAACTGAATCGTCAGGTTCAATTAGTGGAAGTGCTTAAGAAGCAGCACGTCGAGGTCAGCCAGCTCAGTGCTGCGGTGACGACCAGCGTGCCGCCTGTGAAACGCGGCGATAAATCTACGCAGCAGACCTATCCTGCGGGCAGCATCGTGATCAGAATGGATCAACCCTACTCACGCATTGCGGACGCGCTGCTCGACAAGCAGTACTGGGCTCCGGATGATCCGCAAAAGCATCCCTACGATGACACGGGATGGAGCTTCACCGAGCTGTTCAATCTGAAGGTGGCGCGGCTAACCGATCCCGCGATCCTTTCGGCGAAGATGACGTCCGTCGACGATCCGCAAAGCCTATCGGGTAAGCAAACAGGCACGGGCTCCGTTGCGATCGTCGCAAACACCGGGCAAAGCTCGTTATTGGCACTCGTGTACAAACTGAAAGATGCACATATCGCCGTCGCGGAAAAGGCCTTCGACGCAGTGGGGAATCACTACAGCGCGGGCTCGCTCTTGATCAGCGATGTCTCCGACGCCACGCTCGCTCCCATCTTGAAGGAGCTATCGCTCGATGCCGCCCGCGTGGCGTCCGCGCCCGATGTGGCCACACATCCGGTCAAGGCGCCGCGCATTGCGTTCATGCACACCTGGCAGGCGACGCAGACCGAAGGCTGGTGGCGCTATGCATTCGACCATGCAGGTGTTCCGTACAAATACATCAGCACCCAGACAGCGGCCGCCGAACCCGATCTCCGCAGCAAGTACGATGTGATCATCTTCGCGCCGGTAGGCTACTCGACCACGCAGTCGATTCTCAATGGCACTCCGAGGTATGGAAATGCGACGCCCTGGCAGACCACGGATCTGACGCCGAACCTCGGTCGGTTGGACTCCACCGCGGATACTCGTCCAGGGCTCGGGCTTGACGGCTTAGAGCACCTGCGCGCGTTCGTTCAACAGGGAGGTCTGCTGATCACGTGCGAGGATACGTCTGAGTTCGCGATCGAAAGCGGGTTGGCTCCCGGTGTGTCCGTCGTGAAGAGCGATGCTCGGGTCGTCGGCACGGTTCTGGACTCTATCGTTGTGGCCTCGGACCATCCGATTGCCTGGGGCTACGGCGTGTCGGTTCCCGTCATCAGCGCCAATGGCATGGCCTTCAGCGTCAGCGACGTTGAGGGCGGCAGAGGCCCCGGCCGTACGCTCATGGATCCTTATGCGCAGCGGCCCACGGGCCGTGGGACTGTCGAAGACAGCGATGTGGTTGTAGGACGAAAGGATGTCGATCCTGAGCCCTTGGTGAAACAGAAGCCGTGGGAGGCAAAGGCCCTCAACGAGGAGCAAATCCGCAATAATCCCTCGGTCATTCCGGCCGGCTTGCGACCCGACGTCATTCTACGATTTGCGGACGCGAAGGGTATGTTGCTCTCAGGTTTGCTTAGCAATCAAAGCTCCATCGCCGAGCACGCCATCGTCGTGGACGCGCATCTGGGCGACGGCAATGTGCTCCTGTTCGCAAATAACCCTGTATACCGTGGCGAAACCGTTGGAAGCTACCCACTGGTGTTCAATGCAATTCTGAGCTTCGATCATCTGGGGCATCCTGCAAAGCCATAGAGTTACAGGAATGCTTGTACATGCAGTAGGGCAAAGGAAGTGGATTTGTCGCCGCGTTTCTAAGGGGTACACAATCGCTGCGTGCTCGCCGCTTTTGTATTGCCCCAGGGAGCGAAAGACGCGCAATTCTCAACCCCGGGCACCGTGCTTCCAACTTGCTTTTGAGGTCACCTTGCTGTAATACATTACTTATCCACGAATTCAAGATCGACTTTCTGTTTGATTGTTGGGCAACCAGACTAAGCAAATTCCTATAGTTTCCCCCCTTTTTTGGGGAGCTGGTCAAGCTGTTATCTCTTTGGAGGAAGCTTTTGATGAGACGCATCCGTGTATCTGCACTCGTTGTTTTTCTCTCCCTTTTCACTGCTGTGAGCTTTGCACAAATGGCCACAACCTCACTGGGTGGCGTTGTGAAAGATCCAACGGGAGCAGCCGTTCCAGGGGCTACCGTTACCTTGAGCAACGCTGCGACCGGGGCAACCCTCAAAGCGACCTCCAAGAGCGGTGGAGATTATCAGCTTTTGCAGATTCCACCAGCTACGTACCTCATCACGGTTACAGCGCCGGGCTTCGGAAGCACTTCCAAGCAAGCGGAGTTGCTGGTCAACGAGCCCGCCACGATCGACTTTTCGCTCTCGGTGAAGGGAACCTCAGAAGTCGTGGATGTTACCGCGGCCACGCAGACATTGAATACGATCGACGCGTCACTCGGCGGGTCCACCGATAACGCGACGATTCAAGCGCTGCCCAGTGAAGAACGCAACGTCCCAGATCTGCTCTCCATGCAGCCCGGCGTCTTCTTCTTACCCCCGCCGACGAATCCTGCTATGGCTGATAGCCGCACCGGCGCGGTGAATGGTGGGCGTTCCGATCAGGGAAACATCACCCTCGACGGCGTCGACGATAACGATCAAGTCCGAGGCCTGGCATTTACGGGCATTCTCCGCGAAACCCAGGACTCAGTCGAAGAGTTCCGCGTGACCACAGGCAATGCCGATGCGGATGCCGGCCGCTCTTCCGGAGCGCAGGTCTCGCTGATCACGAAGTCTGGAACCAACAAATTCCATGGTGCGGCGTACGAATATTTCCGTCCCTCCAATACGGTTTCCAACGACTATTTCAACAAGCAGGCACAACTCTCCAGCGGCGAGGATAATCGTCCTCCAAAGTTGATCCGTAACATCTTCGGCGGCGACATTGGCGGTCCGATCATCAAAAACAAGCTATTCTTCTTTGCCAACTACGAAGGCGAGCGGATCGCAGAGAGCGCCGTTGTCAGCCGGACGGTTCCGACGGCGCTTTATCAGCAAGGCATCCTCCAGTACACCGGAGACAACGACAGCGGTGGAACCGAAACCGACACGCTCACTCCGTTGCAAATCGCAGCCCTGGATGTGAATTGCCAGGTGTGCGGTTCCGAGGCGTATCCCAACCCTCCCGGTCCAAACCCAAACTCGCTGGCCTATTTCAATTCGATGCCTGCCGCTAATGGCACACAACTCGGTGATGCACTGAACACGGGGTCCTATACGTTCGCGTCGCCGAACCCGCGGACGCAGAATACCAGCATTGTTCGCCTGGATTGGACCCCCAGCCCAAGCCATCACATCTTCGGACGGGGCGGGTTTCAAAAAGATACGACCGGGAACATCGAGCAGTTTCCTGGCCAGGGTCCCTCGTCCACCCTTGAAGACAACTCCAAGGGAATGGTCTTCGGCTGGACGTGGTCCATTGGCCAAAACATGGTGAATGATCTTAGGTACGGGTACATTCGCCAGGGTTACGGAAGCGCTGGCATCGGCACCGGCGACTATGTTGATTTCCGTTTCATGGATACGCCTACCGCAGAGACGCGGAGCACGGTCGTCAGCGTCCCGGTGAATAACATTATCGATAACTTCTCTCTCACCAAGGGCAAGCACAACATGCAGTTCGGCGTGAACTGGCGCCTGGTCGATCAGAACCGGACATCCAACGAGAGCTCGTTCGACGGTGCCAGCACCAACCCCTACTGGTTGAAGGGTGATCCACCGCAGCCCGACGTCGTACTTGGAGTGGATCCCGTAGACCAGGGCTTCACGAATTCTTATGACATCGCCTATGCGAATCTGATCGGCACGGTGCCTTCTGTGACCGTTGTGTCGAACTACCAGATCACCAGCGCCACCAGTGCAACGTTGCTGGCCGACGGAACTCCGTTGGTACGTCACTTCAGGGCGAACGAGTATGAGGGATACGCCCAGGATACATGGCGGATATTGCCTAACCTGACGATTACCTACGGCGTTCGGTACACCGTGCTTCAGACGCCGTACGAGACCAAGGGTCAGGAAGTGACCCCGACCATCGACACGCACGCCTGGTACACCCAGCGTGAGACGGCTGCGCTTCAAGGCGAGATCTACGAGCCTGATCTAACCTTCGCGCCGGCAGGCAAGTTCTACAACAAGCCCGGCTTCTACCCGTCGAATAAAAATAACTTCGCTCCGCGCTTCGCCATTGTTTATTCGTCGGATCCCAAGACGGTGTGGCGCGCGGGTGCTGGCATGTACTACGACCACTTCGGCGAAGGCTTGATCAACACGTTCGATCAAAATGGCTCGTTCGGTATCTCCAGCGCCGTGACCAACCAGGCGGGCGTAATCACGTATGACGCCGCTGCTCGCTTTACGGGACGGCACAACATCCCGGCGGGCGTGAATGACCTGGTATCGCCGCCTACCGAAACCTTCCCCTTCACCGCGCCGCAAGGAAATTTCGCCATTACGTGGGGCATTGATAACAGACTCAAGACGCCTTACACGGAAGCTTTTGATCTTTCCATGCAGCACGAGTTCCCAGCTGGGTTTACGTTCGAGTTGGCCTATGTGGGTCGGCTCGGCAACCATTTGTTGCAGGCCCTCGACCTTGCAGAGCCTGTAGATTTCACTGATCCGAACGGCGGCGGCGATTACTATACCGCTGGCGGAGCGCTATCGAAAGATGTCGATGCGAATGGAGGAAATCAATTCGCTACGGTGCAGACGATACCGTATTTTGAGAATGTGTTTCCGTTCATGGCAAATACCAGTAACGCAAATATTTACGACGGGAACGGAAACGTGATTTACAGTGGCGTGGGGAAATCGGCAACGCAGAACATCTACACCAATGAGTGGGCGCCCTACCGGTATAACTACGGCGCAACCACCTCACTGGCGGACATTGACTTCTACTGTGTCTACGGATGCCCGGAGGGCTATCAGTCGAAGTTCTGGCAGGATCAATTCTCCTCGCTGTATGCGCTGAGTACGGTTGGCAAAAGCTACTACAACGCAGCTCAGTTCAGCCTCCGTCATCCCATGAGCCACGGACTTCAGATGGAGGTGAACTACACCTTCTCGAAGTCGATTGACTGGGGATCAGACGCGGAACGCTCCACTGAGTTCTCCACGGGTGTGGCCGCAGGGGCAAGCTCCATCATCAATACCTGGAAGCCCTATCTCAACAAGGCCGTCTCTGACTTTGACACCACCAGCCTGATGACGGCCGAGTGGGTCTACCAGCTGCCCGTCGGTAAAGGGAAAGCATTCCTCGGAACCGCGAACACCTTCACTCAAGCAGTGCTTGGCGGCTGGCAGTTTTCCGGCATCTTCCGTTTCTCCACGGGTCTGCCGTGGTCCGTGTTCGAGCCAGGCTGGACAACCAACTGGCAGCAGGAAGGCTATGGCGTTGTCACGGACCCCACGATTCATGCCAAGAAGCACTTTGATTCGAGTGGCAATGTTCTATATTTCCAGAATGCCAATGCCATCAATAGCGGTGTCTACAACGGAACACCCGTACGCTTGCCTTATCCGGGTGAAACGGGAGAGCGCAACAAATTTCGCGGAGACGGTTACCTCGATCTCGACTCGGGACTCGCCAAGAACTGGGGACTCGGTCGTTATGGAAATCTCCAGTTCACGTGGGAGGTGTACAACATCACCAACTCCAACCGGTTCGATCCGTTCTCCATCGGAGCCGGGCTTACTGGCGGCAATCTCGGAGTTGCGAGTTCGTTGCTCACCACCCCACGCCGCATGCAGTTCTCTCTGCGCTACGACTTCTAGTCGTGTGTCGTAGCTGACTCATCAGCCGGCGGAGGAGCCCACGCTCTCTCCGTCGGCTTTATCGTTTCGCAGGCTGTACACTTTCGCTAACTCCCGAACGGAACCAGCACACACCTCTATGAGATCGACACAAGCACCCGCACTCCTGCTTTCTATCCTGATGGTTGCCGGACTTCCGGCCGGCGCGCAGACCTCCCCAGCAGCACCAGGCAAGCCGCCCATCTCACTCGATGAGTTCATGAATGCGACCGACATTCTTGGCGCGCGCATCTCGCCCGATGGCAGCGCAGTCGTCATCTCCACTGCTGCTTCAGACTGGCAGCATAACCGCTTCACCGAAGACCTCTTCGTATGGAAGAAGAAGAGTGGAGTCGCGACCCCGCTCACCCACGCCGGTCATGATTCTTCGCCCCAGTGGTCGCCGGATGGACGCATGATCGCTTTTCTCTCTGATCGTCCGCTACCCACCGAGGCCGCCAGTGACGACGACAACAAGGACGGAACAACCCGCGTCTGGCTGATCCCGATTGACGGCGGCGAGGCCGTGCCGCTCTACCGCGACAAGCTCGATACTCACGCCTTCGCATGGACGAGCGATGGCACAAGTATCCTCTTTTCCGCGACGCAGGCTCTTTCCAAGGCCGCCGAAGATGCGCAGAAAGAAGAGTGGAAGGATGTGATTCGTTGGCGCGAACAGGAGCGTGGTGACGTCTTGCTCTCGCTGCCCGTAGCAGTTGCCATCCATAATGGTGCCAAGGTTGCGCCGCCCCATGAGGATCCGAAGCCGGCTGCGGACAAACCGGCGTATCCCGAAGACTCCACCGTCGTGACGACCAGCGCGGTGCAGATCAAGGAGATTGCGCCATCACCTGACGGCCAGCAGATCGCTTTTGAAACTGGTCCCATCTCTCTGCGTCTTGAGAATCCCTCCGACACCGAAATGTTTCTCGTCGCCTCCAAAGGTGGAGAGGCGCGTCCGCTCACGCACAACCAGGGACTTGAAAGCGATATCCGCTGGATGCCCTCCGGAAACAAGCTCATCTTCCTTGTGCGCGCGGCCGGCGGTTCCATTGAAGGTCCGTACCAGGATGTGCAGGGCCGGATCTATTCCCTCGACGCGTCAACCGGAAAGTTCATCCGCCTAGGCGTGGCGTTTCATGGCTCCTGGGAAAACGCGACCGTCACATCGGACGGCACGATACTGGCCGCGGGCCTCACCGGCATCGATCAGCGCGTGTATCGCATCGACGGTGAGAAAGCCGAGGCCGTTTTCATCGCACCCGGAAACAATAACTTTCTCGACGCCGCCCGCCATGGCACTGAGTTGCTTTTCACTCACTCCACCATCAACGATCCCACGCAGGTGTACGTAGCGGACAGCCTTCCGTCGATTAAGGACGCGAAAGCCGTCACCGCATTCAACCCAATCTTCCAGGAGCGAGCGCAAGTAGCGTGGAAGCCCTATCGTTGGAAGTCGAACGATGGTATCGAGGTGGAGGGCGTGCTCATCTACCCGCCCGGCAAGTTCGAGCAAAAACACTTGCCCATGTTCACACTCATCCACGGCGGCCCAGCCGATGCCGACGGCAATCGATTTGAGGCCGACTGGTATGACTGGGCAACATTCGCCGCCACCAACGGCTGGCTAGTCTTCCGTCCCAACTATCGCGGCTCCTCCGGCTACGGCGACGACTTCATGCTCGGCATCCGCCCGCATCTCGTCTCCGCGCCCGGGCGTGACATCCTTTCCGGCGTTGACGCCCTCGTTCGTGACGGCATCGCCGACCCCGATCGCCTCACCGTCGGCGGCTACAGTTACGGTGGCTACATGACCAACTGGCTGATCACGCAAACCACTCGATTCAAGGCCGCCGTCACTGGTGCAGGAGCTGTCGAACATGCCGCCAACTGGGGGAATGACGACCTCACCTGGGACGACGCGTGGTATCTCTCCGGAACACCCTGGGAAAAGCCCGAGCTCTACCAGAGTGAGGCCGCGCTCTTCCAGATGAACAAAGTCACAACGCCGACCCACATCGTTGGGGGCAACGCCGACAATCGCGTCAGCTATTTCGAGCAGGTTCTCCTCGAGCGCGCTTTGCAGCGCCTCAATGTTCCCCATGAGCTGCTAGTCTTCCCCGGCGAGAATCATCCGCTCGACAAGAATCCGTGGCATGGCTACATCAAGGTTCGCGAAGAGTTGAAGTGGCTCGCACGCTACGGCAATAAATAAATCTTTAGGCGGCGGGCACTTCCAGGCGTTTCGTCTTTCTGTACACACTCGCGACCGCTAGCGTCCACAGCGGGATCAGGTCAGCCCCCGGCACCAGCTTGCCGATGAACGACGGCGCAAACTCCCAGTGCCAGCCCAGCAACCCGATCAGCGCGATCCCAACCCCCGCATCGAGCGCGTCATCGGCCGGCGACGCGGCTCCTTCCACGAACATTGGGAGAAGGGCGATCTGCACCACGTCCGCAGCGATCGCGAGGATCAATGCGATTCGAAAGCGGACCATGCTTGAATTCGGTTTGAAGATTTCATTCATCGCAACTTCGCTCATAGCAAACCTCACTGCTTCCATTTTCTTGCGACCATCAACGTGGCCGGCGATCGTCGGACGCGTGCCTCCGTATAGCTTAACGCTCTGGCCCGGTTAACGCATCCTGCAGCCTCTCCAGCAACGGCTCCTGCGCCTTCCGAATCGTCTCGCGCGCCTCGGTCATCCCAAACCACTGACCTCGATCAATCTCGGGAATCTCGACGAATTTCCCCGACTTTGGCGGCCATTCCAGACTGCACTTGTTGCTCACCAGCTGGGCCGGATCACAATCGCCTTCGACCGCCCACGCGGTCACAATCTTTCCACTCTTCTGCTCGATCGCCCCAAGCTCGACAAACGGCCCCGTCGCCGTGAACCCCGTCTCCTCCGTGAACTCCCGCTTCGCCGCATCCAGAGGCGCTTCGTCCTTGTCGTACTCGCCCTTGGGAATACCCCATGCGCCTCCACCCTTCTTTGCCCAGTACGGCCCACCTGGATGCACGAGAAATACCTCCAGCCCGCTGGCCGTTCGTCGATACATCAGGAGACCCGCACTGCGCTTCGGCATCTCAATCCCTCAGCCTTACGCTATCAGCCCGCAGCCTGAGCCGGCGCCGCGGATCGCAGCCACTGCTCCATCTGCTGGTGGTCCACCAGCCCAGCCTGTTGCACGACCGTTTTGCCGCCTGAGAGAACGACAAAGTTTGGAATGCCGCGCACTTGGAAGCGCGCCGAGAGCTGTGGATTCGCTTCCGTATCCACCTTCAACACTAGTGCTTTACCCGCCATGTCGGCCGCCGTCTGCGCCACCTCCGGCGCGGCAGAGCGGCATGGCCCGCACCATCCCGCCCAGAAATCGACCAGCACCGGCACCGTCGCGTTTTGGATAACTTCGTCAAACAGCGCGCCGTCCACGGCCAACGGTTCAGCCAGCGGAGGAAGTGGGGCCTTGCAGGCTCCACAACGACCGGTACTGCTCAAATGTTTCGCCGAGACTCGATTCTTCTGATGGCACTGCGTGCAAGTTCGAATGACAGGCATAAAACCTCGATCCGTAAACCTAACCCCGAAACTCCCGCATATTCGATGCTGCAGGTACCCGGAAAGATACGTGCCCTCGCCTTGACCTACCCCTCCGATTGCTCGACGAAGAGATCCGAAGCCACGTAATTGCTGTCACCCGGCCAATCCGCTATCGTCAAATCATGCAGCAGCAATCCCAGCAATTTGCGAGTGACAACTACGCCGGCGTGTGTCCGGAGGCCGTTGCGGCCATGGATGAAGCCAACCACGGCCACGAGCCAGCCTATGGAGGCGACTCCTGGACAGCCCACGCAGCCGATACCTTTCGCGCCCTCTTCGAAACCAGCTGCGAGGTCTACTTCGTTTTCAATGGAACGGCCGCCAACTCGCTCGCCCTCGCCTCGCTCTGCCAGAGCTATCACAGTGTCATCTGCTCGGAAGCCGCGCACGTCGAGACGGACGAGTGTGGTGCGCCGGAGTTTTTCTCCAACGGCTCCAAGCTTCTTGTCGCCCCATCGCCCAACGGTAAACTTACCCCCGAAGCGATCCGCGCCGTCGCGCTCAAGCGGACTGACATCCACTATCCTAAGCCCCGCGTCGTCACGATCACGCAACCCACCGAAACCGGCGAGCTCTATCAACTCGAAGAGATCCGTGCCATCGCCGACATCTGCCGCGAACTCGGCCTGAAGCTGCATATGGACGGCGCACGCTTCGCCAACGCCTGCGCCTCGCTCGGCTGCAGCCCAGCGGAGATCACCTGGAAATCCGGCGTCGACGTGCTCTGCTTCGGTGGCACCAAGAACGGCATGGCCATCGGCGAGGCGGTCATCTTCTTCGACACCAGGCTCGCAGAGGACTTCGACTATCGCTGCAAGCAGGCCGGCCAACTCGCCTCCAAGATGCGTTTTCTTGCCTCCCCCTGGGTGCGCATGCTGGAGAGTGGCGCGTGGCTCCGTTATGCCGCGCACGCCAATTCCTGCGCGAAGGAATTTGCTCGCAACGTCAGCAACCTCCCGGACGTTGAGTTGATGTTCAAGGTCGAAGCCAACGCCGTCTTCCTGAAACTACCCGCTGCCGTGGCGGATGGCCTTCGCGCGCGCGGCTGGATGTTCTACACCTTCATCGGCGGCGCCGCCCGCTTTATGTTCGCGTGGGATGCCGACCCCGAACGCATGACTGCCCTGATCGACGATCTGCACGACCTCTGCTCGACTCCAGCAGCACTGCACGTATAGGCTGCTCCTCAAACGAACATCGCGTGCGGCGTGGCAACATGTCGTTTCACTCAGAAGCTATTTCATCTATTTGGAGGTTGGTTCGTGAGCATCGGATGGACAAATCGACGTAAGTTTCTGTGGGGTATGGCAGGAACTGCTATCGCGCCATGGAGTGGAATGCCTGCCTGGTCGCAGGCAAAGCTGGATGGTCCGAGCGTCGCGGAGACGATTGAAAACCTGAAGCCAGGCCAGTACCTTTGGTCTCCGGCAATCGCCCCCAGCGGGCCCGTTCTTCTCATCGTGAGTCTCAACGTGCAGCGAGCCAATGTCTATCGCAACGGCGTACTGATAGGAGTTTCAACGATCTCGTCAGGGAAGAAGGGACATGAGACACCAACGGGAATCTTTACCGTTCTGCAGAAACACATCGACCACAAATCAAACATATACGACTCCGCTCCGATGCCCTACATGCAGCGATTAACCTGGACAGGCATCGCCTTACATGCCGGCCACCTCCCTGGCTATCCCGCATCCCACGGCTGTGTGCGCTTGCCGTTGGCTTTCGCTAAGGTTCTTTATTCCGCCACCAAACTCGGCATGACCGTCGTGGTCACCGACTCGGATTCGATACCGCGCGTCGCGCCCACGCCTGATCTGCTCCAAAGCGGCGCAGCCACCACCGCGGCGGTTCAAGGACAGGGATTCTGGACGCCGGAAAAAGCGCCGAAGGGCCCGGTATCGTTCGTGCTCAGCGGAGCAGACAAGCGGTTGATCGTTCTGCGCAACGGGGTGATCATCGGATCGTCGCCCATCGAAATTGCTGGAGAGGTTCAGGAGACCGCCGCGTACAGTCTCTCGACTATCGACGCCAACGGACCCCACTGGATGCAATTACCTCTTCCCGGACAAAGCTGGAAAGGGAAGCGTGAGCTGTCGCCCGAAGAACGTTCAAGGGTGACCGTTCCGGCAGAGTTCAGACAATCCATCAATACACTCCTTACCACGGGAGTCACTTTGGTGGTGACAGCGGATTCCCTTCGAGCCTCGGAGACCGGGCAAAACCTAACCGTCCTCGACGCCGTGAATTAAGGCCGCTACCCGCAACGATTTTCGCTGACCCAGGTCGGCAAGGAGACACCGACTTTCCCAAGAACCTGCAAGTCCTTGCATAATCACCCTGCACCGACTCGCTAAGCCGTTGATAGCATTGATCCAAATTTGGAGCCCAAACTGCAACAGTAGGTGGTGCACCAGGGTCATTTTGGAAAGAGTCGGTGAACCGGTGAAGTTCATTGCAAGAGGAACGAATCCGCTTCCAGCGGCTATTTTCAGGAGGAACATGAAGAACTTCGCAAACATTCTCGCCCTTGGAGCTGCACTTTTGGTAGCCGCTCCTCTCGCCCACGCCGATTCGATCGTCGCCAACGTCAACGTGGCCGGAGGGGACGTCCTCACCCCAACCACCATCCAATTCCCTGCAGGTGAGCAGCTCGAGACCAGCGCGACGGTCAACGGAACGAACTTCGGGTACAACGCTCTGCCCGTTACGTTCACCTCTTCCACGCTGACTTATACTCCCGCCGGAAGCTTCGCTCTGCCTGGTGTGTATATCGCTTCGTTTGATGGTCTCTCGCTATACGCCCTCACCGAGGCCCCGAGCTACGCCCCCAACAGCGTGACTCTGAACGGAACTGGTTACTTCACCGAGGCCGGCTGGGACAACACACCTGTCACCTTCAGCCTCACCACGCAGTCCGTGACCGGCCCGAGCACGATCACCTCGTTTAGCGCTTCCAGCGTTACCGTCGCGAGCACGCCTGAGCCCAGCAGCCTCCTGTTGCTTGGGACGGGTCTGGCCACCGCCGCCGGTATGCTGGTTTGCCGTCGCTCTATCGCTTAACCTCACGCACGCAGACATTGAATGCGTGGCGCGGCATCTGAAAGTCCGGATGGCAGCGCCTTAAGTGAATGCAAACGCAAATGAGCCTCCCGAACGGGAGGCTCATTTGCGTTTGCAACATTGCCGATAGCTCAGACAGGTTATTTGCTCGATAGTGATTCAGTTTGGGTTGTAGTGCCAACCCCACAGTTCGAGTTCGAGAGCAAATCGTCCCATTCGTTTATCGGATATCGACCGGCCTGGATTGACGTGGGAATGTAAGACTGGTGGAAGGACTGGACTCTTTCGCAGTCGCACCACAGGAGTCAATCTTGGACGCGCTCACTCTCCATCGCATTCACTTCGGCTTCACCATCACCTATCACTATCTCTTTCCCCAACTGACCATGGGGCTTGCGCTCCTGATTGTCGTTCTAAAAACGGTCGCCCTCCGCTCTACCGATCCCGATAAGCAAGCAAGGTACGACGTGGCCGCTCGCTTCTGGGGCAAGATCTTCGCGATCAATTTCCTCCTCGGCGTCGTCACTGGCATCCCCATGGAGTTTCAGTTCGGCACCAACTGGAGCGAGTTCTCGCGACGGACTGGCGGTGTCATCGGCATGCCTCTTGCCATGGAAGGTATCTTTTCTTTCTTCCTCGAATCCGCCTTCCTCGGCCTCTTCCTCTTCGGCGAAAACCGAATCTCCAGGCGCTTCCACTGGCTTTCCGCGGTGCTCGTCTTCATCGGCTCCTGGATCTCAGGCTTCTTCATTATCGTCACCAACGCATGGATGCAACACCCCGTCGGCTATAGGCTTCTGCCCAACGGTTTGTACGAAGTGTCCAGCTTCACGCAGCTGCTCCTCAATCCCTGGGCCTGGCTTGAATACACGCACAACATGTGCGCCGCAGTCGTCACTGCGTCATTCGTCATGGCAGCCGTCGGGGCGCTCTACGTGCTCCAACGTCGCGAAGGCCCTTATGGTCACATCTTTCTCAAGCTTGGTGTTACCGCGGGCATCATCTCGTCCGCCCTACAGGTCTTTCCCACGGGCGACCTCCACGGGAAGTACATGGCCAAGAACCAGCCCACTGCGATCGCCGCCATGGAGGGCCTCTTCCACTCGGAAAAGGGCGCTGGCATGATCGTCATGGGCCAGCCAAACTACGAGTCGCAGACAATCGACAACCCGCTTCGAGTCAACAAGGTTCTCAGTTTCCTTATCTACGGCACGACCGCAGCCGAAGTAGAGGGACTCGATCATTTTCCTCGCGACCAATGGCCGTCCACGTTGCCACTGTTGTTCTACAGCTACCACATCATGGTTGGACTGGGTACGTGGTTCGGCGCGATCATGGCTATCGCCGCTTTTTATCTTTGGCGACGCAAACTCGACTCCGCCCGCTGGGTTCTCTGGTGCCTCCTGCTCAGTTGGCCGCTCCCGTATATTGCGACCACTGCGGGCTGGATGACGGCCGAAATCGGACGCCAGCCGTGGCTCGTCTTTGGCCTCATCCGAACCTCGACGGGCGCATCCATCCATGTCAGCGCGGGCAATAGTCTTTTCACGTTGCTAGGCTTCCTCGGCATGTACACCGTGCTGTCGCTGCTCTGGATCATCCTCGTCTACAACCACATCCAGCAGGGCCCTGACACGCGCAGCCCTGCCGCACATCCTCAATCTCTCACCGCGTAAGGAGCAGACAACCGTGGGCACTCTTTGGTTCTGGATCGTCGTTCTTATGCTCACCGCCTACGTCATTCTTGACGGGTTCGACCTCGGGGTCGGCGTCATCTACCTATTCGTCGCCCGCACCGAGCCAGAACGCGCACAGGCCCTCCGTTCCATCGGACCTGTCTGGGATGGCAACGAAGTCTGGCTGCTCGCGGCTGGTGGCACGCTCTTCTTCGCCTTCCCCCTGCTCTATGCCTCAGCCTTTAGTGGCTTTTATCTACCGCTCATGATGGTCCTCTGGCTGCTCATACTGCGTGGCGTCAGCATCGAGCTCCGCGGTCACTCTGGCGACCCTCTCTGGCGTTCCTTCTTCGACGGCCTCTTCTCCTTCTCCAGCATTCTCCTTGCGATCTTCTTTGGAGCCGCCCTCGGTAACGTCGTCCGCGGTGTCCCCATTGGCGCTGACAACTATTTCTTTCTCTCCCTCTGGACCAACTGGCGCACCGGTCCCAACCCCGGCATCCTCGACTGGTACACCGTCCTCGGTGGCGTTCTGGCCCTTGCTGCCCTCTCGCTCCATGGAGCCCTCTACCTCGCTCTCAAGACCGAAGGCCACCTGGAGCGTCGCGCACTCTACTTCGCTCGTCGGATCTGGGTCGCTGCCATTACCCTTACCCTCATCGGCATCCCAGCCACCGTCCTCGCGCGCCCTGCCTCACTCAACAGCTACAAGGGCCACCCCGTCGCCTTCCTCGTCCCGCTCGCCGTCATCGTAAGCGTGGCCATGATGCGCCTCACCATGGGAATCCCTTCTCGACTACCGTCCTTTCTCGCTTCATGCGGCTATCTCGCTTCCATGATGATCGGCGCCGCGACCGGCTTGTTTCCCGTATTGCTCCCAGCTGTCGGAAACCAGGGCCGGGACCTCACGATCGCTCGCGCCATCTCTGGCCCGCACACATTGCGCGTCGGTCTCGCATGGTGGTCGGTCGGTATGTGCCTGGCGTTGATGTACTTTGGAATTGTCTATTGGCTTTTCCGCGGAAAGGTTCCGACCGATTCTGAGGGCTACGGGCACTAATCGGGCGGCTCAAGGACTACTACCTCCTTCATCCGGCATACAGGGTCGACGCACTGCCGCAAAGTCGCCTTTGCAGCGAGTTTAAGCCCATCCAAATTCCCCAGCGAACTGGAGGCTGCTCAATCGGCCCAGTCGCGGATCCTGGTAACGGATCGCGTCTCGGCATTGATCTCAGCAACAAACGCGGAGGTGTGATAAATCGGCTCGAGTTTATCAAACTCGCAATTCGCTGTGCCTTACACTTCCACACAGAACTCGCTCCAAAGCGGTGTTACACCTAGTGCCAGGCAGAAAATGCCCGGACATTTCACCACAAGGAGCTACCCATGAAACGCACAATTCTTACCCTCTCTTTTCTTCTCGCTGCAACCATGTCGGCTGCAGCTTCGGCGCAGGATGTTCCCTCCAACCCAGACGGCAGCAAGATGATCCACCGTATAGAGTCGCGGTTCGACTTTACGTGGGACCAGCGCGTTCAGGCCAAGGCGATTCTTCAGCAAGAGCAGCCAGTGTTGCAGCAGCTTCACGCGCAACTCGCGGCAGAGCACGCCGAGATGGCGCAGATGACCACGTACAACGACACCCAGGCGCGTGTCATTGCGGCCAAATATGCTGACGCGAATACAAGTGCGGTTGTCGAGCGCGAGAAACTTCGCGTGGAATTACTCGCGATCCTGACACCGGCGCAGCAGAAGAAGGTGAGTCAGCTTCGCGCACGTTTCGGTGCCGCTCTGGACGACCGGCTTCTCACGCTGGGCGACAACCTGTAGGCTTGGCAAAACGGAGATTGTATGTCGAACGCTTTGCCTGCCGTGTTGCTCATCGACGATGACGTGGCGCTCGCAAAAAGCCTTGCCCGCCTGCTGTTTATGGACGGCTTCCTATTGGAGGCCGTTCACAACGGCGCGTCTGGCTTGCGGTCCGCGATGAGCGGCCGATATGCATTGGTGCTGCTGGATGTCACGCTACCCGATGCCGATGGACGAAAGCTTCTTCGTTTGATCCGCGCGAAGTCCGACGTCCCGGTGATCATGTTGACGGCACGAGGCGATGATGCGGATCGGATTGAGGGTTTAGAAGGTGGCGCTGACGATTTTCTCCCCAAGCCGTTTAATCCCCGCGAACTAACGGCCCGGATGCGTGCAGTCCTAAAGCGGCAGACGGCGGTGGCGGCTCCTGGCGGGATTCTGCAGGCAGGTGATCTTACGTTGCGGCCGAGCACACGGGAGGTGACGATTGCTGGGCGAGCCATCGCGCTGACCGGTGCGGAGTTTGACTTGCTAGTGTGCCTGGTGCGACTGGCGGGCACGGTGGTATCGCGCGACACGCTGGTGGAGACGGCGCTGGGCCGACCGCTGGGAATGTTTGATCGCAGCGTCGACAACCATATGAGCAATCTACGCAAAAAGCTTGGCTTGTCGGCAAGCGGGGAAGAGCGCATTCGCAACGTCCGCGGATCAGGGTATGCCTACCTGGGTGAGCTTGGGGCAATCTCCTCGGCTGATGCGGAGGATCCTGCATGAGGCTTCGATCGCGTTCGCTGTACGTCACGATTTTCTTGTGGTTTTGCCTGACGATCCTGGTGTCGACGTCCCTGGTGCTGCTGGTGGCGTCGCTTACGGGTTCACGCCCGTTTGGGCGCAGGTGGATGGCGATGTCGCAGGATTTATATGCGAGTTCCGCGGTTGATTTTTATAAGACTGGCGGAGCTTCCGCGCTCTCGCGTTATCTTGCGACCATTGAGACGAACTCCGGTATCGAGGGTCATTTGATCGATGCGCAAGGAGCAGATGTTCTCGGTGGAGGCGTTCCGGCACATACGATAGGGGTCTATCAGCAGGCACGGACAGTGGGACATTCTGCGGCGCATCTTGGTCGCTATTGGACGGCTGCGAGCCCTGTCACGGGTGCTGGAGCCGGTTACGTCTTCGTGATGGAGGCGCATCCGCTGCATGGCTTTATCGATGGGACATTTTTCAATTCGATGATGCCGCGGCTGGTGGGGGGAACGCTGTTGGTTGCGCTGTTTTGCCTTCTGCTGGCGCGGCACATCACGCGGCCTATACGGGTGTTGGAGAGTGCTGCGACGCGGATGGCCGCAGGCGATCTTAGTGTGCGGACTTTACCCGCGATGCGGGGCCGAACAGACGAACTCGCAGCAATGGGTGCTGCCTTCGACAGCATGGCGGAGCGAATTGAGACGCTACTTCGCACGCAGCGGGAGATGCTGGCGGATATCTCGCATGAGTTGCGATCGCCGCTCACACGGATCAGCGTTTCGCTGGAGCTTCTACGCCGTGGCGAGGCGGATGTGCTGGAGCCGATGCAGGTAGACCTCGACCGGCTGAATGGAATGATCGGTCAGGTCCTTGAGCTAACGCGTATGGAATTGAGTGAGCCACTGGAGCCGTCGGCACATCACGAGGCGAACCTTTCCGCGATTGTGGAGGACATTGTTGAGAGCGCGAATTACGAGGGACGTGCTGCGGGCACGACGGTCACGCTGACCTCACCAGGCGTTTACTTTGTGCGTGGAGAAAGTGGAGCGTTGCGCAGCTGCATCGAAAATATTGTGCGCAACGCGCTGCAGTACAGTCCCGCAGGCGGCGAGATCAGCGTGACGCTTCGCCAAGTCTCTGGCGAATTGATTATGGTGCGCGTGGAGGATAGTGGTCCGGGAGTGCCGGACGAAGCATTGCCGCGACTATTTGCGCCGTTCTATCGCGTACCCGGAAGTATGGTGGAACATCCGGGTGGCAGCGGACTGGGACTGTCCATTGCGGCGCGCGCGGCGGCACACTGCGGCGGCTCGGTGAAGGCAGAAAACCGTGTGCCGCAAGGATTAAGAGTCAGCGTGATGCTGCCACGGTGTACTCCTTTGGTTCGCTAAGTGTCATGAACTGTCGGCGAAGGTTGCGACCCGGGCGATTGGCATAGAGGATCGAAGCTGGCGAGGCCGAGGTTGTTGCGGGCGATCACTGCCGCGAGTTGAGGCTTTGTCAGGAAGTGTCCGAAGCGGCAACCATGCGGCGTGACGTGGGGTTTCATCGATCAGAAGCACCCACTCTGCAGACAGCAGCGTTGGATTCGCCAGAAAAACTGGCCACAAGGAGATTCTTTATGAAAAACACTTGCACTGCCACTTTGATCCTCGCACTATCGTTTGGCGTTTCTTCTGCGTATGCGCAGCACTCAGCAACGGGACCGCGTGGCGGCACGGCCAGCAGTTCAGCGACGCGCAAGGGAAACACGGTCACGGCGACTGGAACCGCGACTTCTGCTGGCGGCAACACGACCACGGGAACCGCTACGGTGAAGAAGACCATGACCGGCGCGACAGGCACCGCCGCAGTGACGGGACCGAAGGGTGGAACCACCACTGAGAACGGGACAGTCACAAACACTGGCAGCACAACCACAGCTACCGGATCGGCGACTGGACCGCGGGGTAAGACTGCGAGCGGCACCGCGTCGAGCACCAATAACGGCAATGGCACAACCACGGTTTCCGGAACGGGAACCGGTCCAAACGGAAATACCGGCAGTGGCAGTACGACGGTAAATACACCACAGCAGTAGTTCGAAGGATTCGCATTGCTTAAAGGCCGCCAGGTGGCGGCCCTTATTTCTTGAGCCACCAGCCAGCGAATTCCTGGCGTTGGCCTGCCTTGCGGAGTGCTTCCGAGGAACCAACCTACGGGCAACGAATGTCCGATTCCGCGGTGGCGACATTTCCTTACAGGGGCGCTGGCACTTCCTTACATTCGCGGGGATGAATTGCTAGTAGAACCATGAGTGTGGCCGATCATTCGGCTGCCTTGGAGGATGGCGATGAACGGTCTGCGACGTTGGATTACGGGTGGTTTGGTTCTGAGTGTTGGGATGCTAAGCGGATGCGGTGCGGGGAATTCTACGGTTTCAGGAACGACAACTGGCGAGAGTGCGACCGTCAACTTCCTGGTCACGGACACCCCTCCATCGGCGGTGACGGTGTTGTCGTTTCAGGTGCAGATTGCGAGTGCGGTGCTGCAGCCGGGAAACGTGTCCGTCTTGCCAAGGCCCGTGACGGTGGACCTCGCCCAGCTGGCAACGGATACAGCGTTCCTTTCGTCGGAAGTGATTGGGTCGGCGACCTACACCAGCATGACGGTGTCGCTGGCGAATCCGCAGATGACGCTCATGAACAATACGGCTGGCCCGCTGAGCTTGAATGGGCAGACCTGCGCAGTGGGCGCGGTATGCACCTATGTGCCCGCGTTGGACCAGGCAAGTCTCACCGTTTCAAGCGGGGTATTTCCGTTGACAGTGACGGCGAACTCGACCACGGGGTTGGCGATGGATTTGAGCATTCCTGATCTCTTGCAGAGCGATCTCTCGGTGTCAACGGCGAGTGGTGCTTCCGCCAATTTTTCCTTGTTGCCGGAAAATTCGAATGTGGAGCTGGGAGATGTGCTCGGCACGGTGACTGCGGTGAGCTCGGGTCAGATAGCGGTGACGACCGCGTTTGGAGATTCGCTCATGCTGACGACCGGGTCCGGAACAATTTATAGCTATCCGGAGGGCACATGCGCGGGTGCGGATGCCGCTTGCGTGGTGGTGGGCCAGATTGTGTCCGCCGACGTGAGCTTGCCTGGAGATGGTGGGCTGGCGGTGAACTCGCTGAGTTATGTCGGTGCAAGCGGGTCGGCGGTAGTCAAGGGATTGGTGCTAGGCGTGAACGAGGCGGGCGCGCAGCCGGTGGCAACGATGTTGGTACAGCGACAAATCGGCGCAACCGGGCTGAATGCGGGCCAAATTGCGGAGGTGACGCTAGGTACGTCAACGACGTATGGTGTCGGAACAGTGGTCTATCCATCTGTGGCAGGTGGCACTTTTGCCAGTGCGGGTGATTTGGTGACGGGTCAAGAGTTGTTCGTGGGCGTAGCATCCGGATCGGGCACTGCCTTCGGCGCTAGCGGGCTGCTATTGGAGTCGTCGCAGGTCGTCGGGAAGGTAGCAGCCGTGGACGCCCCTTCGGGGTTGGTGTCGGTGAATGGTCTGTCCGGCTTGTTTACCGGAGCGCGACCGGTGGTGGAGGCCATCGGCGTGCAGACAGGGACAAGCACAACGTATAACGGATTCTCGGTTGCCGATTTCGGGGCGATCGATGTCGGAAATTATGTGGCCGCTAAGGGGCCGTTGTTTGCGACTGCGGGAGGGAATGTCGTGGGATCGGTCGAGGTGCGGTCGCTCAATGCCGGCAACTAGATCCCACCTGCATAAGCAGTTGGCATGTGACGGATTTCTGTGATGTGGGGGCGCCGGCATCTTGTGTAATTGCGTGTGCTCTTATAGTCCTGAGACGCCGATCCCGAACCTGCAAAGTCGCGTCATTTGCAGGTTCGGCACCCGGCAACGCTTGCCTCCTGCTAACCGCTAGAGTCGCTCAACGTGAACCCCGCGAAGTTGAACTAATCTGCTATAGATATTTGCCTACGTAGTCGTCGATCCCTCATGGAAGTTCATACTCCAAGACGTAGGAATGCTTGCCGGATGCATCGATAATGATCGTCAACTTGCCCGAAATCCCGGCCAGCTCTCCTGTACCCGAGCCCTTTACAATCACAATGCTCATCTCACCCGAGGCTGTGTCGCCCTTGGTCATTGTTGCTTTGTGCGCCAGGTAGAAGGTGCCACTTCTCCCGCCGAGTTTGCCTGTCACTTGCTCCATCGCGACATAGGCCATCGCACCCGTGCTTTCGGTTAAGGTGGTTAGCATCTCGCCCCTCGACGCTCCTACGAACTCGCCGGCCCAGTCTTTGACAACCTCATACCGGCCTACCCCCATGCCCTTTTCGAACGTGGTGGCCTCTGCTGGGACGACCTTGACCTCGAATGTTCCCTTCGCTTCCATGTGCTGCCCTCCGGTGTTCGCATGACCGCCTAGTGGCACCATAATCGCAGCCACTGATAGTAATCTCAAAAACAGGTGCATGCCGATGCCTCCTGACGACCAAACTAGGACAATGCGAGGCAGCAAGATTGTAAAAACGCGACGCGAGCCCGCGTATTTCCAGCCAACCGTCGGGCCACCGCGTGGCGTGCTGCACGCTGTCGAGGATCGAGGCACCGCTTTTTTCCATCAGCGGCTTGCGCCGTCATCGGAACTCGCACCCTTCATACAGCATTTTTGGTATGTCCAATGGGACTTACGGGGGAGCGCCCTGAGCACTGCCGAGACCCTTCCCCATCCGAGCTGCTACCTCGTGTTCGAACACGACCTCGAACGACCCATCGATGATCCCGTCGTACTTCGGCGCGCGGAGGTCAGCGGCGTAACCAGCGGCAAATTTTCACGCACCATGGAAGGCCACGGGCGTGTCTTCGGTCTCAAGTTCCAGCCCGGAGGTCTCCGGCCGTTCTTACAGAATTCTGTCTCCCAGCTAACCGATTGCATTGTCCCAGCTGCGGAGGTCTTCGGCTCTGACATCCTTATGCTTGCAACACAGCTCCGCGCCCTTGACGGCCCTGAGATGATGGCTACGCTCGCGACGGATTACTTCGCGCGATACCTGCCCGAACGCGACACGAACGCTGAACTTTGCACGACGCTGGTCAATACGATTCTGCATGACCCCACCATTCTCACCGTCGACACGCTCTCAAGGCGCAGCGGCCTCAGCATTCGTTCTTTGCAGCGACTCTTCAAGGAATATGTAGGTGTCTCGCCGAAGTGGGTCATACGCCGCTTCCGGCTGCACGAGCTACTCGAACGCCTTCATTCGTCCGAGGCCATAGACGCTGCCCGCCTCGCGCTCGACCTGGGGTATGCCGACCAGGCGCATCTCATTAACGATTTTCGCAAGCTCGCCGGATCGGCCCCAACCGAATACCTCCGTCGAACCGTTCGAAGTCACGTTCAACCAGTCCGCAGGAACTCCTGATTTCGCTAATCTTGCCAGGGTCGATTGTTAATCTGAGCTGAATAGCCAATGCACTCATTGAGCCTTGTACACATGAGACAACTAATGCTGAAAAATAGGGAGTTATGCGCGCCGCGTGAGGCTGGGTGAGATGTGCTGGAACGCGGTGGTGGTGGCCAGAGACGGGATCGAACCGCCGAGCTGCCAATGGAATTAGCAAGTTGCACATTCTAAAAGGGGCTGAAGGAGCGAAAAGGGTCAGAATGCCCAAACGTTCTTGCAAATCTCTTGCTTGTCTGTCCCATTACCGTCTCCTCGATGAGTGACTCGGCGATTTAGCGCGAAGCCAGAATTCCTTCCGGCCACATCGGGGTCATTGGGGATACATCCTCTGGACCCCGGCGCTGGGCGAACTCATCAGCATCCGAAGGGGGTTCCCTGGGATGGCCACAACTTGCGAAGACAAGTCTCGAGCAGTGCCAAGGGTCATTCGGAGTGGAGTGTAGTGATCAGATCGAGGCGCATGACGCGCAGCGCCGGGACGTTCCCAAGACTGCTTTCATTCGCTGTCCAGTGCACATCGGGCTTCAGTGGGGTTTTGATTCACCCCAAGACGTTGGATCACTGTCCTCCGGAGTGAGGCTGCACTCACCTTCGAAGCATTCGGTCTTTCCTGCATCGCGGTACTCGACACTTTCTTCCTTGAAACTCTCCTCCCCGTCATAGCTGCCCGAGACTTTGGCGGAGATCATCCAGGAAGGAGTGTCGGGAAGGCTGGCTTCGGTGCAGCTAACGGTCGCTGTTACGGAACTCTGGTAAGCACTCTCGTCATAGGCCGGTGCTTTCAGGTACTTCGCGGGCAGCGTCATCCCTGGTCGCTCATCATCAAAGAGAAGGCTGGTGATCCAGAAGCGTCCGTGAGCATGCATAATCTGGATCGAATTGATGCCTCGCGAGAATGGCTGGAGGTCGTCCTTCCCATTCCGGCGTTCGTACGTGCTCCACACCTCGACAAGATTCCCGAACTCCTCGACTCTGCTTGCTATGCTGCGCTCGAAGAAGCCGTGCGCTTGGAAGTAGGAGGCGTCACGTTGTGCGTACATGTCCGGAGTCAGGAAGACGGTATCGCCCTTACGCGCCGGTGCATCTTTTGTGGCCGCTGATTCGGAAACAATCACAGCAAGCCGCCCATCGGGCACAAACAGCGAGCGGAATCTATCCCAGTCGCGCTGGCCGGCAGTGCCAGAGATGACGTCATAGAGTGAAGCGACAAGGTGGTCAACAGTGTCCACGTCGGCTGGGTTCTTAGCCGCGGGCCAGTCTGGATGCCCCGCAAGCGTCCCGACCAGCGGAGGCGGCGCAGGTGCGGCAGGAGCGGACTGCTGCGCGGTTGCGCTAAGCACTGAACCGACAAGAAAGCCACACCATATGAAATTGTAGCCACGATTCATGAGATCAGTTCCTTGGTTTATTAGTTCAACTGGTGCGCTATGCGGTGAGAATCGGGCCCAATTCGAGAGCCGCAGTCATTAAGCGTTGTGATCCTATTCGCTCCGTTCAGACGCGGGTGCGGATCTTTAACTTCACGTTTCAAGTGCGAAGTCATGCGGATTGGAGTGTAGTGATCGGATCGAGGCGCATGGCGCGCAGCGCCGGGACGTAACTGGTGGCGATGGCAACGGCAGTGAGCACGGCGGTTACGCCACCGAAAATGGAGAGATCGTAGGGCGAGACACCGTAAAGCAGGCCCGCCATGAGATGAGAAACAATAAACGCGCCAACCAGGCCTACACCAGCGCCGACGGCGACCAGATTGAGGCCCTGGCGTAAAACCATCTTGAGGACATCGCGCTTTTGCGCGCCCAACGCGAGACGAATGGCGATCTCGCGCGATTGCTCATTGACCAGGAAGGAGATGGTTCCATAGATTCCGAGGGCCGCGAGCAGCAGGGCAGTTGCGGCAAACAGCGCCACCATTTCCATGGAGAACCGCCGCACAGAAAGCGAAGAGGAGAGAACGTCGTCCAAGGTCTCCGCGTGAAAGACGGGAAGCTCCGGATTGACGGCCTGGATTTGTGTGCGCACCTGCGCGGAGATGGCGGCGGGATCGACCTGTCCACGCAGGTAGAGCGCAAGAAACTTGGCGGGGCGCTGGTAGAGGTCGAAGTACATCTGCGGAATGCCGGCGTCCGCGAGCGATTCCGTGCGCGCGTCAGCAATGATGCCGACGATCATGGTCCAGCCCGGCTTGGCGACCCTCGACCGGACCATGACGCGCTTGCCGACGGGGTCCTGGTTGGGCCAGTAGGTGCGAGCAGCAGCCTGATTGATGACCGCGATGGAGGGTGTGTCTTCAAGATCCTGATCGACGAAGAGGCGTCCACGCAAGAGAGTCATGCCGAGCACGTGGAAATATTCCGGTGAGACGATTGATGTATCGATCCGCGGAAGTTGGCTGCTCTGCACTTCCTGGCCCTCGCGGATCAATGGCCGCTGCCTGAGATCATTCTGGCCATGGCCGAGGGGAAGAGCCGCCCGATCACTGACGGCGGTTTCTTCCACGCCCGGCAACGTACGAATTCGACGGAGAGCCTCCCGTAGAAACACCGATTCCTGCGTGGCAGTGTGGTAAATGTCGGTGTTGGGATCGTTGGGATTCGGCAGCGTGGTCTCGATTGCCATGACTCGGGTGGGATTGAAGCCGAGCTGCACCTTGAACAAGTCCCAGAAGCTGCGCAGAAGGAGGCCGGCGGCGACCATCAGCATCAGGGAGAGGGCTAATTCACCAATCACCAGAACATGGCGCAAGCCCGTGCGCCGCCGGGAACCGTTGGAGCCACGACCTTCCTGCCGGAGGGTTGTGGTCAAATCGAGGCGGCTTGTAAGCCACGCAGGAGCAAGCCCGAAGATAGCTCCGGCGGCGACAGAAACGACGATGGCAAACGTCAGCACGCCCCAGCTGATGGATATGTCATTGAGACGTGGCAGACTTTCGGGAACAAGTTGCAGCAGGAATTTCCGAGCGAAAAAGAGAATCGCGAAACCGGTGAGGCCGCCAAGCACGAAGAGTAGCAAACTCTCGGTGAGGAGCTGGCGGACGAGGCGCGATCTTGCGGCTCCCAATGCTTGGCGAACCGCCATCTCGCGTCCTCGCGCGCTGGCGCGTGCAAGCAGTAGATTGGCGACGTTGACGCAGCTGATCAGCAGCACCAAGTCCACCGCGCCAAAGAGGAGAAGGAGCGATTGGCGCACGTTGCCGACAAGGCTCTCGGCGAGGGGAGTGAGGTGGATGGTCCAACCGGCTTGCGGCGGATAATCCGCCGGATATTGCTTTTTCAACGAAGCAATCAGGGCATCGAGGCGCACCTGGGCGGCCTGTGGCGAGAGACCAGGCTGAAGGCGCGCGATGGTGTCGTATTGCAGACGCGTGCCGCGCATCGGCGGCGAGGAGGGGTCGCCGTAAAATCCATCCGCCGCCCACAATTCAGTACCGCGTTCCTCGCTGGTTTGGCCCTGGTCGCGAAAGCTGGCGGACATGACGCCGACGATTTGAAAGAGATCGTTGTCAAGGCGCAGACTCTTGCCGACTATGTATGGGTCGGCGCCAAATGCGCGCTTCCAGAGCCCATCGCTGATGACAACTTCGCCGTTGGAGCCGGGTGAGGGGTCGTGCGGATCAAAGGTGCGGCCCAACGCTGCATCCACGCCGAGCACCGCGAAGTAGCTCGGTGAGACCGTCGCTCCGGCGATATGCGTGGGCTGGGCGCTGCCGGTAACATTTTCAGAGCCGTGAAAGCAAAAGGACACATATTGGAAGATTTCCGAGTTCTGCAGGTCTCTCAACTCAGGGATGGAGAAGCCAACGTCGTGCGCGCCTACGCCGGGAAGGTTGGTTTCAATGTGCACTATTTCGCTAGGGTTGGGGTAGGGCAAAGGATGCAGCAGGGTTGCGTCGATGACGCTGTAGATGGCGGTGGTGGCTCCGATGCCCAGGGCCATCGTGGCGATGACAATGAGGGAAAATCCGGGAGACCTCGAGAGCATGCGGAACGCATAGCGGAGATCGAGGAGGAGATTCTCAGCGAACGGAAGACGCTGCTCGGCGTTGTGGTGCTCGCGAATGGCCTGGGCCGCGCCAAGCTTCAGTGCGGCCTGCCGACGCGCCTCGGCGGGCGACATGCCGGAGCGCAGGTTCTCCTCAGTCTGCAAGGCCAAATGTTCTGCCAACTCCTCACGGAAGCGCTGGTCGGCGCGCCTTCCGGTGGCGAAGTTCCAGAGGCGAATGAAAAAGCGGCGCAGGAATCTCATGGCAGGTCCTCTGCTTTGACCTCAAAGAAGCGCGCGATGATAGCCGCGGTCTGATTCCAATCGCGGGTCTCTTTTTGCAACTGCTTTCGGCCGGTCGCGGTCAGGCGATAGAAGCGGGCGCGGCGGTTGTTCTCCGATGCGCCCCATTGCGAGGCGATCGAGCCTTCATTCTCAAGCTTGAGCAGCAGGGGATAGAGCGTGCCTTGGTTTAGGGCCAGAATGTCTCCGCTGATCTGCTCGATGCGGCGGGCAATGCCGTAGCCGTGCTGCGGGCCGAGCACATCGAGAGTTTTGAGGACCATTAGTGCCAGTGTTCCTTGCAAGACATCGGGTTTTTCCTTCATGGCGAATGAACCTTTAGGTTTCCTACAGGAAGAATGACACGATTCCTTTGGGAAAGCAACAGGAAATTTGCGCGATCTTTCGACGGCAAGCCCAGAAGAGCCGTCAGTAAACTGTCGGGAGACAGTTTATTCAGGGCGGCATAGTTGTGATTACTAAAGAAAAGTCGGCCGATGTGTAGTGACTTCTGGACACCCAAGGCTCAGTTGGCGATATCAGGCCAATGCCCTCATTGAGGGCTCTCGGATCGCCTCGAAGATGGACGTTCCTTGGAAACCAGACTATGCAGGAGCTAAGAGACGTCACTCCGTGCCTTACGGTGTAAACACTCTACTCCGACCGAAGTGCCACCATCGGGTCGATTCGCGCCGCCCTCCGCGCCGGAAAATACCCCGCCACAAACGCCACTCCCAACAGCAGCACGGCCATCCCCACAAACGTCACAGGATCAGTAGGCTCCGTTACAAACAACATCGTGATGATTGTCTTCGCCACCGCAAACGACGCCGCGGTCCCAACCGCAATCCCAATCAGCGCCATCCTCAGCGTCCTCCAGATCACGACCATCTGCACTCGCTCCCGCGTTGCGCCCAACGCCATGCGTACACCAATCTCTTGCGTCTGCCGCGTCACCGTGTACGAGATCACGCCATAAATCCCCAGCGAAGCAAGCAGCAACCCAAGCCCTGCAAAGATTCCCACCAGCACCGCAAAGAACCTGCGTGGTGAGGTCGAGTGATCCACGACGCTATCGAGCGTCCGGAAGGTCGTCGCTGGCTGTCCCGGATTCATCGACCGCAGTGTACTCATCACGCTCGGAGCAAGTGAATCGAGCGGTAGGGATGACCGCACAAGCAGGTTCTGACCAGCCAAATCATTGCTCTGCGTCACCGGCACAAATACCTGCGGGCTCGACGCCTTTTCCACGCTGCTCTCGCGCACATTGGCCACCACGCCGATCACGGTCGACTCACCCGGTCCCACGCCTACCGCGATCTTGCCTAGCGGATCCTGACCTGGCCAATCCCGCTTCGCCGTCGCTTCATTGATCAGGATCACCTGCCTCCCCTTCGGCGCGTCCGTCCACGCAAAGTCCCGTCCCGCCACTATGCGTATCCCCATCGCGTGGAAAAATCCGGGCGACACCACGCTCACGTAAATATCGTTGTCCCAGTCAGGCGGGTACGACCTCCCCTTAGCCTGCAATCCCCAACTCCGGTTGCTATCGAGCGGTAACGCGTCCGTAAAGGCAGTTGCCTCTACTCCAGGCAAATCACCCACGCGCCGCACCATCTCATGAAGGACCTCGCCGCGTTGCTCATCAGTATTCGCGTTGAAGGCAATCGGCAGAGCTGCTGTATGGCTCGGTTGAAATCCAAGGTCTACATCCATCACCTTCATAAAGCTGCGCAGCAACAGTCCCGCGCCCACCAACAGTACGCAAGCCAGTGCAATCTCGCTCACCACCAGCGTTGACCGCATCCGCTCGTGCTTCCGTCCTGCACTCGTGCCATGACCAGAGTCTTTCAGTGTCTCCTGCAGATTGATGCCCGATACCCGCACCGCAGGCACAATTCCGAAGAGCACAGCCGCGACCATCGCAATCGCCAGCGTCCACAGAAGCGATACTCCATCGATTCGCACCTCGCTCAGCAGCGGCAACGCCAGCGACCCCTGGTGCGCGAGGTACATCACCGCCGCAAATGCCAATCCCAATCCAAGCAGGGCCCCCGCAGTCGAGAGCACCAGGCTCTCCGTCAGCAACTGCCGTACGATACGCCCGCGTCCCGCGCCCAGCGCCGTACGCATGGCAAACTCCTTGCTCCGTCCTGCAGCACGCGCCATCAGTAGATTGGAAAGGTTGACACACGCAATCAAAAGGATCATCCCCACCGCGCACCACAGCACGATGAGCGAACGCCGCAGCTCTCCACTCACATGTTCCTTGAGTCCGGTGATCACCGTGTTGGCATCGTTGATCCAGTTCTGCGTCTTCAGCGCATCGCGCATCTGCGGAAACAGCACCGACGCTTCGGCCTGAGCCTGGGCCGGTGTCACACCTGGCTTCAACCGTCCTACCAGCGAAAACATGTGACCGTAGTTGCGCACGTCGTAAGGATGGATCGCCCGCAGCAGGTCGGTCCTGGTCCCCGGCGCAAAGACCGATCCAAAATCGAAGCTTGGCGGCAATACTCCCACCACCGTCACCGGCGCATTGTCCAGCGTAATCGAGCGTCCCACAATCGACTGGTCGCCATGAAACTGTGTCTTCCAGTACGGATACGTCAGCAGCGCCACGGAAGCGCTACCCGGCAGCGCCTCCTGCGCCATAAAATTTCTGCCCAGCATCGGCTCCACGCCCAGCGTCTGCAAAAAGTCCGCCATCACCCACACGCCCGCCACCGGTTTGGGATCGCCATAGCCCGTCAGCTTGAAGTCGGTCCCACGAAAGGGCACGAATCCGGACACCGCGCGGAAGGACTGGTTATGATCGCGAAACGCTTCGTACGAATCGGTTCGGTAGGTCACGTCCGACAAGCCGCCCACATTCCCGCCGGCAGCAATCCACGCCAATTCCTGCGAGTGGTCGAACGGAAGCGGTCGCAACAGCACTGTGTTGACTACGCTGAACACCACCACGTTCGCACCTATTCCGAGCGCCAAAATCAGAATCGCCACCGCCGCAAAGCCACGATCGCGCTTCAGCGTCCGCCACGTATAGCGCAGGTCCTGCACCAGGTTCTCCATGCGCAGCCATCCCCACCGCTCGCGTGTCACATCTGCAACCAAAGGCATATTCCCAAACTCACGCATGGCATCTATCCTCGCATCTTCAGGTGTTGCGCCGGCAGCCACGCGGTCCGCCGCCGCCATCCGGAGATGACTTTCAATCTCTTCCTTCAAATCTTTCTTGCGTCCGTCGAAAAGGCTCACGACGCACTCTCCTTCGCGCTCATGATCGCCTCGATCGTCGCAACCATTTTTCCCCAGCGCTCATAGTCATTCGCAAGGTGCTTTTTCCCCAGCGCAGTGATCCTGTAGAACTTCGCCCGCTGGTTCGCGTCGCTCTTCTTCCACTCCGCCGAAACCCAGCCTGCGCGCTCCAGCCGGTGCAGCGCCGGATAGAGCGACCCCGTCTCCACCTGCAGCACGTCGTTCGAACGCGCACGAATGGCCTGGCTGATCCCATACCCATGCTGCTCGCCCCACTGCAGCGTCTTCAACACCAGCATGTCCAACGTTCCCTGCACCAACTCGACGCGGTTCTGATAAGCACTCTTCGCCATAGGCAGTAGACTTCTACACCCTCCAAGATGTAGACACTCTACATCAATGAGAGCGAGTCGACAAATGTTTTCTAAGCGACGGCCATGTAAATCACCCTGGCACGCGGTCAATCTCGGTGGCCTGCCATGGCCTGCGTTAGAATTTGCCGAAACTTTCCTCTTGACAGACAAGAGGAACTGTATTCTCCTCTTGCTTATCAAGAGGAGGACAACATCTTGCCCGCCAAACCAGATGAAGTAAGCCGGCATGCCCCCCTATCTCGTGACATGGTCCAGGGCACAATGGAAATGCTCATTCTGAAGACCCTGGCCCTCGAGCCGATGCACGGTTACGGGGTTGCTCTGCGCATCGAGCAGATCAGTCAGGGAGTCTTCCGTGTGAACCCCGGCTCGCTATTACCCGCGCTCAGCCGTATGGAACGAGCAGACCACGTCAAGTCCGAATGGCGCGCGACCGAAAACAATCGACGCGCAAAGTACTACATGCTCACCGCCAAGGGTCGCAAAGCTCTCTCCGCGGAAACACAACAATGGCAGAGACAGATAGAGGCAATCTCGCGCATCCTCGAAGCATAATCGGGGCGGAAATATTACGGGAGGAAGTCAATGCGACGACTCACCAATCTCATCAATGGCCTTAGGACTCTCACGCACAAGCAACGCGTCGAGGCGGAACTTGACGAAGAGCTGCAAAACTACCTGGAAGAATCCATTGCCCACAAGCAAAGCATCGGGACGACTCCGGAGATCGCGCGGCGCAGCGCCCTGGCCGAAATGGGCAGCCGCAATTCGGTCAAACACCAGGTGTGGTCTTCGCGTTGGGAGTCTACCGTTGACAGCCTGCTTCAAGACCTCCGGCTAAGCCTGCGCACGCTCCGAAAAAGTCCGGCATTCACGGCTGTGGCTCTCCTGTCGCTCGCGATCGGCATTGGCGCCAATACCGCCATCTTCACGCTCATCCAGCAAGTCATGCTGCGCAATCTGCCGGTGCGCGATCCCCAGCAACTCGTCACATTCGATAAGTCCGATGGCGGAGGCGTCATGGGTGGCATTGATCTCGGCTACTACGGGATGTTTCCGTGGTACTTCGCACGCCAGCTGCAGGACAATCCCGGCCCCTTCCAGGGCATCGCTTCTTACGGCAGCTTCGCAGCGAAGACCAGCGTCCGCCTACCCTCCCAGCCCGGCTCGCCAGACGGCAATACGCAAGCCATTCTTGTACCCACCAGCCTTGTCTCCGGCAACTTCTTCAGTCTGCTTGGCGCCCAGCCTCTCCTGGGCCGCACCATCCTGCCGTCTGACGACGCCACGCCTGGCAGCGGCGCCGTAGTCGTTCTCAGCTACGCTTTTTGGCGTCAGTCTCTGTCCGCCGATCCATCTGTCCTTGGAACAACCATCACCATCAACCGCACCCCCTTCACCATCATTGGCGTCATGCCTGAAGGCTTTCAAGGCTTCAAGGTTGATCTGGAAGCAGTCGGCTTGTGGACGCCCATCTCCATGCAGCCCGTCGTATTCCAGCAACCATCCTTGCTTACTCCTCAGGATGGCGCTTACTTCCTTCACCTGTTTGGTCGTCTCAGTCCGCAGGCAACCACCAGCAAGGCCGCACTCGCACAAAGCCAGCAATGGCTGGATACCCAGGTTCGCGCCGGCATCCGCGCTCACGAAGGTTCTTCCATCACCGTTGCTCGCGAGCAGGAGATCAACCGCGTCACCGTCCCGCTCATTTCGGCACAACACGGCATCTCGGAGATGCGCGGGATCTATGGGGCGTCCCTGCAGATTCTCTTGACCGTCGTTGCCCTCGTGCTACTCATCGCGTGCGCCAATCTCGCCAACTTCCTGCTCGCCCGGGCTGCCACACGCCAGCGCGAAATCGCTACCCGCTTGGCACTGGGCTCCAGTCGTTTGCGAATCGTCCGTCAGAGCCTGATTGAAACGATCCTTCTCTCCCTATGCGGAGGCGCACTCGGTCTGATCGTCGCGTTCACTACCATTCGCGCACTCATCGCCTTCGTCTCTCAAGGAGCAACCTACACTTCGCTCAGCTCAAAGCTCGACTACCCGGTCCTTCTGTTCACCTTCGCGGTTTCAATCTTTACTGGACTGCTATTCGGAATCGCGCCAGCCATCGCATCGTCGCGCACCCAGGCAACGGGTGCTCTGAGCTCCAATGCCCGCACGGCGCAGTCTGGCGGAGGTCGCTCCGCGCGCTTTTGGCCTAAGCTGCTGGTCACTGCGCAGATTACGCTGTCGCTCTTTCTCCTGGTCGGCGCAGGCCTTTTTCTTCGTTCGTTCCGCAATCTTCAGGATCAGGATTACGGCTTCGAACGCACGCACCTGTTGATAGCCAACTTCGATGCCCGGTTAGCCGGCTACAAGCCGAGCCAGGTTCCAGCGCTCTACGATGCACTCCTCAACCGTCTCTCTGCAATTCCCGGCGTCCGTTCCGCTGCACTCGCCGTGGTACCGCCAATTTGGCCCGGCAACTGGGCTTCGACTATCAAACTTTCTGGCTATACGCCTGCGCCGAAAGAAAATATGCAGTCGATGCTCAACCGCGTATCCGGTCAATACTTTGAAACGGTGGGGATTCCCATCCTCGCCGGTCGCGGCATCCGTCCATCCGATTCAGCCACCAGCTTCAAAGTAGCTGTCATCAGTCAGGCCCTCGCGCAACATTTCTTTCCCAAAGGCGACGCCATCGGCCATTCGCTCTCGATTAATATTGATAGTGTGGAAGGACCGTGGCAGATCATAGGGATCGCACGCGACACAAAATCAAGTGACCCACGCGGGACAAAACCTGTCCGCATGACCTACATCCCCGTCGCACAGATCGATGCCCTGGAGCCAGTCACGGTTCCCACAAAAGAGAACCCATCGCCCGACCCACCAAAGGAAAATGACAATCGATTCGTCGGAACCGTCATCCTGCACACCACGGGAAACCCATCGAACTACATCCCGGACCTGAGAGTCGCCTTCGCCTCTGTCGATCGCAATCTGCCCCTGCTTAACGTCATCACCATCGACGACCAGATCTCAAGCCTCATCTCCAATGACCAGCTCATCTCCACCCTCACCGGCATCTTCGCCCTGCTCGCGGTATTCCTTGCCGCCATCGGTCTGTACGGCGTGATCAGCTACAACGTCGTTCGCCGCACGAACGAGATCGGCATCCGCTTTGCCCTCGGCGCCCATGCTCCATCGGTCATGTGGATGATCCTCAGCGAATCCCTCCTCCTACTCTCTATCGGCCTCGCATTGGGACTGCCGCTCACATTCGCCACGACCAGGATCATCCGTCAGCAGCTCTTCGGTCTCACCGCCGTGGATCCAGCCTCCTTCGCCATTGCCGTCGCCATCGTCACAACCATGACCATCTTTTCTGTCTGGCTGCCAGCCCGCAGAGCAACCAGGATCAATCCCATGGTCGCTCTACGCTGCGATTAGAGGGGTGGGTGGAACTGGCGCGCCGTCCAATTCCGGACACCCAATCCATTTGCGAACGGTGTTCCTTTCGTTCCCGCGCCACAAGCTATTCATTCCTATGGAAGATTGCACTACACGGGATTGGCCTTCCACTTGCTTTTGTAGTTCGCGATGGACATCTCACGCCCCGACATACGAAAGCGAAAGCTGCGCCGAAACCTTCTGTTGACCCTCGGTGCGCTTCTTGGCCTTGCGCTCGCAGCCTACTTCATCCTGCGCCTGAAACCCGCGATCCCGACTGTCGATAGCGCCGTTTGGACGGACACCGTAAAGCGCGGACCGCTGCTGCGACAGGTGCGCGGGCCGGGATCGCTCGTCCCGCGTGAAGACCGGATCCGCCTGGTTCCCGCGGAGACAGAAGCCACCGTCGTTCGCATCCGCGTCTTGCCGGGTGCGCATGTCGAACCGGACACGATTGTGATGGATCTCGTTGATCCGGAACTGCAGCAACAATTGCTGGACGCACAGTTGCAGCTACAGGCGGCGAAGGCTGATTACAAGAACACACAAGCGAAGCTGCAGAGCGACTTGATGACGCAGCGAGCGGGCGCGGCAACCGTCGGAGCCGATCAGAAGCAGGCGCAGCTCCAAGCCCAGACAGACAAGAGCTTATATGATCTCGGCGTCATCAGCGGTCTCAGCTACAGCGCCTCGAAGGGTAAGGCTGATGAACTCAACCAACGCAATGATCTCGAGAGTCAACGACTCGACCTCAATCAGAAGACAATCGTCACGCAGCTTGCGGTGCAACAGACCAAGGTTCAACAAGCTGAGGCGATCCTTTCACTTAAGCAGAAGGAACAAGATGCTCTGAGCGTGCGTGCCGGGATCGCCGGCGTGCTGGTCGATCTGCCTCATCAAGTTGGCGAGCATGTTGCAATCGGCACGACGCTGGCCAAGGTTGTGCAGACCGACCAGCTAAAAGCAGCGCTCAAGATTGCCGAGACCCAGGCCCGTGATATCCAGATTGGCCAGCCCGCCGAGATCGATACACACAACGGCATCATCAACGGCAAAGTCACGCGCATCGACCCGGCTGTCGAGAATGGCACCGTCACGGTCGACGTGGAATTGATTGGCGCGCTGCCACAAGGTGCGCGACCCGATCTCTCCGTGGATGGAACAATCGACCTCGACCGCATGACCGATGTGCTCTACGTCGGTCGGCCAGCCTTTGGAAACGAAAATTCAACCATTAGCCTCTTCCGTCTTTCACCCGATGGCAAAACGGCAACACGTGTTCCGGTAAAAGTTGGGCTCGCGTCGGTGAACAGCTATCAAGTGATCGAAGGCCTCAAGCTCGGTGACACGGTCATCCTCTCCGATATGTCGCGTTGGGATTCGGTCGATCAGGTCCGGCTCCAAAACCAATAACTGCAGCACACGTACTACCCGAAAGGAACAAGCAATGGCCACAGTGGACAGCCTCATCCACATCGAGGACCTCACCAAGGTCTTCTACACCGACGAGATCGAGACCCATGCGCTCTCCGGCGTGCACCTGTCGATCGCGCGCGGCGAGTACGTCGCCATGTCCGGCCCGTCGGGCTGCGGCAAGTCGACGCTGCTTTCCATCCTCGGCTTGCTCGATACTCCCAGCAGCGGCCAATACACGCTCAACGGCAAAGCGGTCGCCAACCTCGACTTCGCGGACCGCTCGCGCATTCGCAATCAGGAAATCGGCTTCATCTTCCAGAGCTTTAATCTCATCGGCGACCTCACCGTCTTCGAGAACGTCGAACTCCCGCTGACGTATCGCTCGGGCATGCCAGCCTCAGAACGTAAGGACCGCGTGATGCGTTCGCTCGAGCGCGTGAACATGGCGCACCGCACGCGTCACTATCCAGCGCAACTCTCGGGCGGTCAGCAACAACGCGTCGCGGTGGCGCGAGCGCTCGCCGGATCGCCCTCCATCCTGCTGGCCGATGAGCCCACGGGTAACCTCGACTCAAAAAATGGCGAGGCCGTGATGAAGCTCCTGCAAGAACTGCATGAAGAGGGCGCAACGATTTGCATGGTCACCCACGATCCCCGCTTCGCAGCGCACGCTCAACGTCAGGTGCATCTGTTCGACGGCAAAGTCGTTGCCGAAGGAGAGCTTCTTCAACTTCTTGCCGATCCCGCGCATAATCCCTCCACGACCACCACCGCCGCTCAGTAGCCAAAGGAGCCTCGCATGATCGCAGCTCTTCGCCACGCGCTTCGCAACCTGCGCCGCTCGCCAGCTTTCACGTTCACGGTGATCGCCACACTGGGCATCGGCATCGGGCTCAATGCTGCCATCTTCGCTGTGGTGGACTGCGTGCTGCTGCGACCGCTTGGATATCATGACGCCGACCGCATCGTCGGCTTGCAGTCTCACTTTATCGATACCAACCGCTCGATCCCGCGCTTGGGCGGCGATGATTACACCGACCTCGAGCGTCAGATAATGGGTCTTGAAGCGACCGCCTACTATCAAAACTATTCGGACGGCATCCGGCTTAACGGAGAAGCCCTCTATCTGCCTGTTGCCCATGTCAGCCCCCAGTTCGGACAAGTGCTCGGTGTTCAGCCTTTGGCTGGCCGTATATTTTCGTCAAGCGACACGATCGGTCACGATGTGCTGGTGAATGCGTCGTTTGCGCGCGAGCACTTCGGTTCGGTGCAGGCTGCGCTCAGTCAAACGATTCAATATGGAGGGGAGATGAGACCCATCATCGGCGTATTGCCGGACGGCATCTCCCTGCCGGGCAAGGACCCTGTCTGGTTAGAGCTGA
>Ga0302316_10000179_pt1 | contig 57100 bp, 44 predicted proteins | sample III_Palsa_N3_2_FD_200456 | JGI IMG/M metagenome (GOLD analysis project Ga0302316, IMG submission 200456) | Peat permafrost microbial communities from Stordalen Mire near Abisko, Sweden - III_Palsa_N3_2 | ecosystem: Environmental > Terrestrial > Soil > Palsa > Peat permafrost | place: Sweden...
GACCCCGGCGCCTGTGCCGAGCACCTCGGGCTGCAGGCTGGTCTCATCCGGACGCATCTTCAGGAACAGCAGCGCAAAGGCCGCGACCACCGAACCCAAGGCCATGACCGCCGCCACCTGGGGTACCGGATGACCCGACTTGAAAAGCAGCCCGGCCACCCACGGCGCCAGGGCAGCGCCGCCGCGACCGACACCGATGGCCCAGCCCGTGCCGAAGGCACGCACGTGGGTCGGAAACGCGCGCGCAAAAATCGCATACATCCCGACGATGCCGGCATTGCCGAAAAAGCCGGCACCGCCAGCCAGCAGCGCGAGGCGGTTCAGATTCGCCGGACTGTGACCGAAGATCACCACGCCGACCGTGGCCAGCACCATGGTCACGATCGTCAGTGGCTTCAGCGGCAGTTTCTGGGTGAGCACACCGAACAGGCCGCCGCCCACAGCGCCGCCGACGTTGGCCCAGGTCAGCACTCCGGCGGCGGCGGAAGCCGGGAATCCCATGCTGCCGATAATGGAGGGCACCCACTTCAGGATGAAGTAGAAGGTCGTGACGTGGAAGAAGTACGCGATGGTGAGGATGATGGTCGTGCCCATCAGTGCGGGCGCAAAGATATCCCAGATCGTGCCCTTGGGGCCCCGCACCACCTGCGCCGGCAGGCTGTCGATGGCGGCGAACCCCATGCGCTTCATGGCGTGGTTGATTCGGCTCAGGGCGTTGGCGGGCTGCTTGCGCGCCAGCCAGTGGACCGACTCCGGAACGAGGAACCAGACCAGCGGGATCAGCGTCGCTGTGAAGGCGGCACCGAAGTAGAACACCGACCGCCAGTCGTGCGTCTTCAGCAGCTGGCCGACAATGATGCCGCCGAACACCGCGCCGAGCGGATAACCGATGGACATGAAGGAGACACAGGCGTCACGGCGGCGGGCGTTGGAGAATTCAGCCGTCATGGCATTGACGGCAGCCAGCACGCCGCCGATCCCCAGTCCGGTGAGCACACGCCAGAATGACAGGTCATAGACACCGGACGCGTTGGTCGCCATGAACATGCCGACGGTCATCAGCACCAGGCAGCCCAGGACCGTGGAGCGCCGGCCGATACGGTCGGCGAGGCCACCCAGGAAAATCGAGCCCGCCGCCATGCCGATCAGTTCCATCGACAGCACGGCGCCAAGCGTCGCTTTGTCGACATGCCATTCCTTCTGGATGCCGATGGAGGCAAAGCTGATGGACATAACGTCGAAGCCGTCCAAGGCGTTCAGACCCACCGCGATGAACACCACGATGATCTGCAGCATGCCCATGGGCGATCGGAGGATGGTTTCGCGCGGATCGTTATTGTTCGTCGGCAGGTTCATGGGCGGGTTCCTTGGCCATCGTGAGCCACAGCTGTCATCGCCAGCGCCGCAGATTATCACGGCCGCCCGCCAGCGCACCTGTTGACGAGACAAAGGCCTTATGACCCGGAATCCGCCGCCTCCAGACGGGTGAACAGGCGGGTCATGGCCTGTACGCGGGCCAGATAGGCGCCCACATCCTGGTCACCGCAATGCTGTCCGGGTTCCACGCGCAGCCCCTGGCGCACGAAGCCGGCTGCGGCTCCCGCACCGCACAGATGGATCACCGTGGCCAGCTGCTGACGTTGCAGCACGCTGGTATGGCTGCGGTGAGATCGGGCCAGCAAGTCCTCGGTGTTGGCCGTCAGGTACGCCGAGACCAGCTCCACCGCATGGCTGGGAATGACCCGTGAATACAGCCCGTTCATCCAGCAGGCCTGCCAGTCGTTCCAGGGCCCCTCGCGCACCACGCGATGCTCATGAATGCACAGGTGCCGCGCTTCGGCAAAGGTGCCATCGGTGATCTGGTACAGGCCGACCGCGCTCGAGGCCGGCCTGTACAGCTCGAAGAAATGGGGCCGCCAGGACCAGCGCCAGTAGGTCCGCGCCACCGGATTGCCGGAGGCCTCCACCTGCGCCAGGGCGGCCAGGAACGGCGCCGTCGTCACCTCCGTGGCATGTTTGCGGAAAATGGGGGCATAGCGCCGCCAGGTCTCCTCAGGAACTTTGTTGAGCGCGCCGCTGACCGGAAAGAAGAGTTCGGTGGGCTTGCGCAGTACCTGGTAGACGCCGTTGACCGCCAGCGCGATCACCGCCAGGACGATGAGCGCAATCACCGCCTGCAACAGCCCCGGCGAGCGACGCACTGCCCGCCAGGTGCGCTTGCGCAGACTCGGACCCGGCCATAGCCACAGGCGCAGCCGGCCCCGCGGAGCGCGCGCGCGGCGCTTCCTGACGGGGCCGTTGCGGCGGGCCTTCGCCCTAGTGATCGTTGTGCTTTTCCGCTTCGGGATGACCCTGTTCATGCGCAGCGCCGGGACGCGGGCCGTGCTCGTGCTGGACATGCGCGTCCCCGCCATGTTCCGGAGGCGGGCCACCATGCATCGCCTGCGGCGCGGGTGCGGCTTCGCGATGCTCGGGGGCACCGTTGAACTGCGCGCCCTGGCCCTGATGTTCGCGCGGCGCGCCGCCCTCCGGGTGCCCCGGGCCACCATGCATCTGCATCGCAGCCCCTGCCCCGGCCGCATGATGATTGCTCAGGCCCGGGCCGGGATGGGCAAAGTCCCCTGCGCGCTGCGTCGTCAGGATCTGCGGGTGGCCGCCGTTTTGACGCATGTGCATGGCCGGCATGCTCGCCGCATGCTGTTCATGCTGAATCTGCATGGAGGTCGCCGCCACATGGTGTGCATTCATGGCCACGCGTTCGGCCGGTGAGGGCTGCGCGCGAATGCCGCCCTCGCCGCCGTTGAAACTGACCCGCGATACGCCCACCCGCGCCACCGGCGCGTTGTACACGTTCACGATGTTCACGTGGCCGAAGTTCGCGACCGAGCGGTTGTAGAAGAATGCTCCGCCATGCCAGTAGCCACCCGCGAAGCCCACGCCGGAATAGCCGAAGCCGTAGTTGACGCCGCCATAGAAGCCCACCTGCGGCCCCCAGTAGCCGGCATTCCAGGCATATAGCCCGTCGTTCCAGCCCCAGTAACCGGGGGTCCACAGCAGCCCGCTTTGCGGCGGCTCCACCCAGGTGCCCGGCACCCAATAATAATCAGAGCCATCCCAGGCCCAGTAGCCCGGTGTCCAGATATAGCCGGGCCCCGGAAGCGCCGGTTGCACGTACACCGGCAACACCGGTGGCGCGAGATTCACGGAGACGCCGATGCCGAAGGCAGCCTGCGACACTGCCGGTGCGGCACACAGCATCAGGGCCGGAATCAGGGCAAGAAAAATTTTCTGGTAGCGCATGGTGTACCTCGTCGATGTGCAAACATACTAACGCGACGGCATCATGTTTGTTTACATTGTCCCCATGCGGCGACAATCGGCAAGGTCATTGCAATGCTTGGACTGTCCGCGAATATTTCACTGCTTTTCCGGGAATTGCCGCTGCTCGAGCGTTTCGCTGCGGCGCGTGCAGCAGGCTTTCCGACAGTGGAGATCCAGAATCCCTACGAGCATTCGGCCGCCGTGCTGACAAGCGCGGCACGCGCTGCCGATGTCCAGGTGATTCTGATCAACGCGCCGTTGGGTGAGGATCCGCGCACCTTCGGCACGGCGAGTCTGCCGCAGCGCGCTACCCAGTACCGTGCCGAAATCGAGCGCGCGGCGCAGTACGCTCAGGCCCTCGGCACACGCCAGGTGAATGTGCTGGCCGGTCGCACGACGCCCTCCGAGCAGCCGGCGGCGCTTGAGCGGCTGACGGAAAATCTGGCACTCGCGGCCGAAATCCTCGGGGCCGCAGGCGCGCGGCCGCTCCTCGAAGTGATCAATCCCGTCAGCGCGCCCGGCTACTGCGTGGCGGATTTCACGCTGGCGGCCGATATTCTCGCAGCGTCCGATGCGCGCGTCGGCCTGCAATTCGATGTCTATCATGCGGCCATGCTGGGACTGGATCCTGCGCAGGCATTCGTTCAGCATCTAGCGCGGATCGGTCACATCCAATTTGCCGACAGTCCCGGCCGGCACGAGCCGGGGACCGGTGAGCTGGATTTCGGCGGGATATTCCGCACCATCCGCGCCAGCGGCTATGCAGGCTGGGCGGGCGCCGAATATCACCCGCTCGCAGCGACGCTCGCCGGCCTCGGCTGGATGCGGCAGTTCGGGTTCTAATGATCGTAGGAAATATGCGGCGGCTCGTCCTCGACATCCGCCAGATCCGGCGCCGTGACGCCGTCGCTGAAATCCACGCGACGATACTTGCCGGACACGAACAGCAGTGGCTGCAGCGGCGTGCTGCCCTTGTGCAGATCGATCACCTCACCCAGAACCAGGTAGTGATCACCGGCTTCACTGCAGCTGTGGGTACGGCAACCAATCGATGCCAGCGCACCTTCCAGCCGCGGACCCGCCCCGCTGTCCACGAACCGGAACGGTGGCGGCGCGGAGTCCTTCCAGCCGCCGGCGAAGTACGTCGATAAGGCCTGCTGATCCTGACGCAGGATGTTGATCGTGAAGCGGGTCAGTCCCGCCAGATCCTCGGCGATGCGCGCCTTGCGCGAGGGACAGAACAGCATCAGCAGCGGATCCAGTGACACCGAGGTCACCGAATTGGCCGTCATCGCGTGTACCTGGCCGTGGACCTCGGCGACGATGATGGTCACGCCGGTCGCATACAGACCGACGACCTCGCGGAAATGCCTGGGGTCGACGTTCATTTATCCGGCCTGGGCGCGTGGCTGATCGGGCGGGATGCTTGCACAGGTAACGACAGGATGGTTCCGGGGGGCTTGCCCACCCTGATCCAGATCCGGCCGGGCTGCTCGTACACCACCGGATCGGAAGCCCGACATTCACCGCAGGTGGGATGTACGCCGAGCTCTCCCAGGGTGGGATTGTGCGGATGGAGGCTGTCGGGTACCGAGACACGAGCCACGATCGTGGCCAGAAATTGGCTCAGGTCGGTCGCCGCGGTGCTCACCTGGTCATCCAGCGGGCCATCCATCACGAAATGCGCCTGGCTGCGGCGCGGCATGGCGCTGTCCCCGGCCAGCGGCGGTGCGAAGTACTCCACCTGGGTGCGCACCCGGGCTTCATGCGTGGTTGCGCTCGCGCGCACCGTCACCAGCTGCATCGTCATATGCAGTTCGACCTTGCCCGCAAGGTCCACCAGTTCATCCCGGACTACCGCGAGCACGGCATCCTGACCCATCAGGGACTGCAGCTGGCTGTCGCTTTCCGGGCCCGAACTGCTGACGATGAGCGTGCGCCAGGGCCAGTTGGCCGATGCCTGCGACAGCTGCATCAGCAGCGCCTGACCGAACCCGCGGTCCGGTTCGGATGTGAGCCAGGCCGACGGCAGGGGTCCGCGGCGCTCCTCGCGGTCGCGTCGGATGACCGGGGCGGCGATCCAATACCCGAGTTTCATCGCCAGCGTCTCGGCCTGCTTGTCCGGCAGGCGCACCGCGTGGTGCACCAGCAGCAACGCAACATGAGGTGGCTCCAGTACCAGGACCGGGCGCAGATCCGGCGACAGTCCGGCGCCCGGCCCCGGGCTTACCGCATGCGCCGCCGCGCCAGCAGCCAGCAGCACAATGGTGACCACGAGCAAAGGGGACCGGTATCGCACGCTTCATTGTAATATGCGGCCCCCGGTCGAAGGGTCAAGAAGAGGTGGCGGCAATGCAGATTTCAGAACTGTTCGCGGTCCGTGGCTATGGTGTGGTGGTGACCGGAGGTGCCAGCGGACTCGGACTGGCCTATGGCGAAGCGCTGGCCGAAAACGGCGCACGGGTGACCCTCCTGGACCTCAACGCCGAGCAGGTCGCCGCGCAGGCCGCGCGCCTGACCGCGGCCGGCTATGACGTGCGCGGCGCTGCCGTCAGCGTCACCGATCACGCCGCGCTGGATGCGGCGATCGACGCCGCAGCCAAACTCTACGGCCGCCTCGATGTCGTGTTCGCCAATGCCGGCGTCGATTCGGGTGCGGGCTTCGTCGACGGCTGGGTGGGCAATGATCGCAAGCGGGTGCCGGAGGGGGCGCTGGAGAATTACACCGACGAGCGCTGGAACCGCGTGATCGACGTGAATCTCAACGGCGTGTTCGCCACGCTGCGCGCGGCGGCCCGGCACATGCGGCCGCGGCGTTCGGGCCGGATCATCGTCACCACCTCGCTGGCGGCGAACAAGGTCGAACCGGCGATCGGGTCGGCATACATGGCCGCCAAGGCCGGCGCCTTTCATCTCACGCAGTGCGTGGCACTGGAACTGGCGGCATACGGCATCACGGTGAACGCGATTGCGCCGGGATTCATCGTCACCAATATCGGCGGCGGTCACGCCAAGAAGGCGGAAACCCAGGCGACGGTGGGCAAATTCATCCCCATGCACCGCGTGGGCTTCCCCGATGACCTGAAGGGTCTGGCGCTGTTCCTCGCCTCCCCGGGGTCCGCCTACATCACCGGCCAGCAGATCACGATCGACGGCGGTTGGGGACTGGGTTTCGCCGACTAAAGAGCAGCGCCGCTCACATGAACAGCAGCGCCGGCTGCTCCAACCCTTCCCGCAGGGTTTGGATCAGCCGAGCGGCATCGAAGCCATCGATGAAGCGGTGATCGAAGCTCGATGACAGGTTCATCATGCGCCGGATGGCGATCGCGCCGGCATGCACCACCGGTCGCTCCACCGCACGATTGATGCCGATGATGGCCAGCTCCGGCTGATTGATGATCGGCGTGGAGGCGATGCCACCGAGCTTGCCGAGGCTGGTCACGGTGATGGTGGAGCCGGTCAGCTCCTGGGGCCGGGCGCGTCCATCGCGCGCCGCCGTGCTCAGACGGCGGATTTCCGCGTCGAGTTCGCGCAGCGCCAGCTGCTGCGCGTCGCGGATCACCGGCACTTTCAGACCCTGCGGTGTCTGCACGGCGATGCCGACGTGTACGGCGCGGTGCTGCAGCAGCACCTGGCGTGCAGCATCGTAGCGCGCATTGCACTGCGGATGACGGGCCAGCGCGCGGATCAGCGCGCGCACGATGAAGGGCAGGTACGTCAGGTTCGGGCCATTCCCTGCAGTGGCATTGAGCTGTTCGCGCAGCGACTCCAGTGCCGTGACATCGACTTCCTCCACGTAGGCGAAGTGCGGGATGTTGCGGGCGCTCGCCAAGACCTGCTCGGCAATGAGCCGGCGCAGACCGATCACCGGGATTTCCTGGATTTCAGGGCCGCTGTCGGCCAGGTCGCGCGCGGGCCCGGTCGGAGCCCGTAGCCGCGCCTCCAGATCCTGCAGCACCACCCGACCATGCGGACCGCTGCCGGCAATGGTCGTCAGATCCACGCCTGCTTCGCGGGCGCGGCGCCGGATGGCAGGAGAAGTCGCCACGCGACGCCCATCGGAGTGCGCCGCGGACGACGCAGGCGAGGCAGGCGGCGCAGCAGCGACCACAGGTTTTTCCGGCGGCGCCGCGTTCGCGGCAGCCGCGCCGCCGCGGGTCTCAAACACCGCCAGCTCCGCGCCCACCGCGACCCGTTCTCCGGGTGTACCAGTGGTGCTCAGCACCCGACCCGTCACCGGCGCCGGCACCTCCACTGTTGCTTTCTGTGTGAGCATTTCCACCAGGGGCTGATCCTCCTGGACCTCCTCCCCGGCGGCGACCCGCCAGGCGACGATCTCGGCCTCGACCGCGCCTTCGCCCAGGTCCGGAAGTTTGAACACGTACCGGCTCATCGGGACTCCTCCATCACCCGGCGCAGCGCCGCCGTAATGCGGCTTGGTCCCGGGAAGTATTCCCATTCAAAGGCATGCGGATATGGCGTATCCCACCCGGTCACCCGCTCGATGGGCGCCAGCAGATTCCAGAAACAGGCCTCCTGCACGGTGGCGGAGAGCTCCGCGCCGAAACCGCCGAAGCGCGTGGCCTCATGGACGATCACGCAGCGGCCCGTGCGGTTCACTGATTCGCACAGCGTCTCGGCATCAAGCGGCGACAGCGTCCGCAGATCAATGATCTCGGCATCGATGCCGCTGTGCGCCACGGCCGCCTGGGCGACATGCACCATGGTACCGTAGGCCACGACGGTCACGTCCTTGCCCGGCCGGATGATTTCGGCGCGGGACAAGGGGACGGTGTAGTGGCCGGCCGGCACATCCCCGCGCGGGTGCGCGCTCCAGGGTACGGCCGCCTTTTCCGGCTCGCCGTCGAACGGGCCGCTGTAGATGCGCTTGGGTTCGAAGAAGATCACCGGATCCTCGTCCTCGATCGCGCTGATCAGCAGTCCCTTCGCGTCATAGGGATTGGAGGGCATCACGACCTTGATGCCGCACACGTGGGTGAAAATACCTTCCGGACTCTGCGAGTGGGTCTGGCCGCCGCGGATACCGCCGCCGCAGGGCATGCGCACCGTCACTGCGGCATGGAACTCACCGGCGGTCCGGTACCTCAGGCGCGCCAGCTCGCTGACGATCTGGTCGAAGGCCGGATAGGCGTAGTCGGCAAACTGGATTTCCACCACCGGCTTCAGCCCGTGCACGCCCATGCCGATGGCCGCGCCGACGATGCCGCCCTCCGCAATCGGCGTATCCAGCACGCGTTGCTCGCCGTACTTGCGCTGCAAGCCGTCGGTACAGCGGAACACCCCGCCGAAGTAGCCCACGTCCTCTCCCATCAGGACGACGTTGGCATCGCGTTCCAGCATCACATCCAATGCGGAGTTGATCGCCTGGATCATGTTCATCTGCGGCATGGTCGCTCCGCGGACTCAAGTAAACGGTTCGATTTCCTGGTCCAACTGCTGTCGCTGGCGCAGCAGATGCGGAGGCGTAATGGCGAGCACGTCATCAAACATCGTGCGCGGATCCAGGCGCGGTCCCTCGGTCATGGTGCCGGCCTGCTGGGCCTGCTTCCAGCAATCCGCCACGTGCGCGTCGAGTTCCCTGATCAGCTGCTCATGGCGCTCCATCGACCATTCACCGATGGTGATCAGATGTTGTTTGAGACGCTCGACCGGATCGCCCAGCGGCCACGACTGCCAGTCATCCTTGGGGCGGTAGCGTGCGGGGTCATCGCTGGTGGAATGCGCCGCGGCGCGGTACGTGACCGGTTCGATCAGCGTCGGGCCAGCGCCGCGGCGCGCACGTTCCGCCGCCCATGCGGTTACCGCGTGGAGTGCCAGGAAATCATTGCCATCGACGCGGATGCCGGGAATGCCATAACCGGGCCCGCGCGCGGCGAAGCTGCGCTGCTCGCCGCCGGCAAAGCCCTGGAAGGTGGAGATCGCCCACTGGTTGTTCACGATGTTCAGGATCACCGGCGCGCGGTAGACGGCCGCGAAGGTCATGCCGTGATGGAAGTCGGCCTCGGCACTGCTGCCCTCGCCGATCCAGGCGAGCGCGAGCCGATCCTCGCCCTTGAGCGCCGAGGCCATCGCCCAACCCACAGCCTGCGGGTACTGGGTGGCGAGGTTGCCGGAGATGGAAAAGATATTGCCCGAGGCCCAGTGATACATGATGGGCATCTGCCGGCCCTTGCACGGATCCTTTGTATTCGACAGGCACTGGCACATCAGCTCGACGATGTTATGGCCGCGCGCGATGTGGGCCCCCTGGTTGCGGTAGGCGGGAAACAGCATGTCATCGGGGCGCAGCGCCATGGTCTGCGCCACCGAGACCGCCTCTTCGCCCAGCGAGCGGATATAGAAGGAAATCCGGCCCTGCCGCTGGATGTTCTGCATGCGCTGGTCAAAGAGGCGCGTAAGCAGCATATGGCGCAGGCCGACCTGCAGTTCCTGCGGCTCCAGGTGCGGATTCCACGGACCCTGGGCGGCGTGCGCGTCATCCAGCACGCGGACCATTCCCGTGCACAGGAACTCGGTGTCCGTCAGCGGCGCCGTGACATCCGGCCGCGACAACGACCCGGCCGGTGAGATCTGCAGATAGCTGAAGTCAGGCGCCTCCCCCGGGCGGGCCGGAGGACGCGGAACATGCAAACGCGGAACCTTCATCATTCCACATCAAACCGGCGTGAGCCATCCGAACCGGTCGGGGGTCACGCCGCGCTGAACGTCGACCAGCGCGGCGCGCAGTGCCTGCGTCACCGGCCCGACATTTCCGTCCGCGACCTGCAGCTCCCGATCCTGCCAGATGAGGGTCCCCACTCCAGCCAGCACTGCGGCAGTGCCGGACAGGGCCGCTTCGCCGCTTGCCACCCAATCCAGGGTCTCTGCCACCGTGACGACACGCTCATCGACGGTGTAACCCATGTCGCGGGCCAGCGTCAGCAGCGAATCGCGCGTGACGCCGTGCAGGAACGTCGAGTCCAGGCCGCGCGTGAGGATCTGCCGGTCCCGCAGCAGCAGGAAGTTGGCGGCACCGGTTTCCTGCACCTCCCCTTCGGGACAGAAGAGCACCTGGTCCACCTTGTGCTTGCGTCGCGCCTCCAGGGTGGGTCCCAAAGCCGCAGCGTAGTTGCCGCCGGTCTTGACCATGCCCAGGTGCGGCGCCGAGCGCGGCGCCGGAGCCATCAGGATGCGCAGCGGCTTCATGCCGCCGGCAAAGTAGTCCCACACCGGGCTCGCCATCACCACCAGGGTCGCCTGGTCGGCGGGTGTGGCCGCAGCGCCGATGTTGGGGGTGGTGCCGAACAGCAGTGGCCGCAGGTACAGCGAACCGGGTGCTTCGGGAACCTCGGCGCGACTGCGGTCGACCAGCGCCAGCACCATGCTGCGCACCAGGTTCCTGTCCGGCTCAGGCAGCACCAGCTGCCGGGCGCTTTGGCGCAGTCTTTCAATGTGCCGGTCCATCCGGAACAGATGAATCCCGCCATCGCTGCGGCGATAGGCCTTGAAGCCCTCGAAGCAGGAACTGCAGTAGTGCAGCGCGTGCGCCGCCGGGTGCAGCGACAGTGGGCTGGTGGGTGTCAGCTCAAAAGCGGACCAGGCGCCATCCTTATAGGTGGCCACGGCCATCAGGTCGGTGAACACGCTGCCGAAGGGCGCGGTACGTGGATCAGGCTTGCTCATGAGGGAATTATAGGGGAATAGCGTGGCGAGTGGCCGTTACTACCTGCGGAACCCGCGGTTTCGGCCTCCGGATCGCTGCTGTCCGGCAAAAAGCCACCGGCCTGGCGCGTCCACAAGGTCTCATAGAGACCGCCGGCGGCCAGAAGTTCCGCGTGCGAGCCGTCCTCGACGATACGGCCGCCGTTGAACACCAGGATCCGGTCCAGGTGCGCGATGGTGGACAAGCGGTGCGCCACCACCAGCACGGTGCGACTGCGCATCAGGTCGCTCAGGGTTTGCTGGATGGCCCGCTCGGTCAGCGAGTCCAGGCTCGAGGTGGCCTCGTCCAGGATCAGGATCGGCGCGTCCTTGAGGACCACCCGCGCGATGGCGATGCGCTGGCGCTGACCACCGGAGAGTTTGATGCCGCGCTCGCCGACCAGAGCGGCATAGCCGTCCGGCACGTTCTGGATGAACTCATGGGCGTGAGCCTTGCGGGCCGCGTCGATGACCTGCGCGTCGCTCGCCCCTTGGCGTCCATAACGGATGTTGTCCATGAGACTGCGGTGAAACAGGCTTGGGTCCTGCGGAATCAGGCCCAGCTGGGAATGCAGCGACTCCTGGGTTACCTGGCGCACGTCCACGCCGTCGATCAGGATCCGCCCGGACTGCGGTTCGTACAGGCGCAGGATGAGACTGACGAAGGTCGACTTGCCCGAACCCGAATAGCCCACCAGGCCCACGCGCTGCCCCGCCGGGATGCGCACCGACAGGTCGTCGAACACCGTTGCTCCGCCCGGATACGCGAATTTCACATGCTGCAGTTCGATCGCGCCGCGGCTGATGTGCGCGGGCATGGCGCCGGGCAGGTCCACGATCTCGTGCGGCCGGATGATGGTGCGCACGCCATTGGTGACATTGCCGACGTATTCGAAGAAATCGAGGAATCGCCGGCTGAGGTTGCGCGCCTCATTGATGATGAGCAGTGCGGTGGTTGCAGCCATGACGAACTCGGCAACCGTGATGACACCCTGGCTCCACAACCGCAGCGCGTAGTACAGCGTGCCGATCTTCAGGATGAGGGCCGCCGTGAACTGGAACCAGCGGACCCGCTCGGCATAGTGATTCGAGCGCCGGATGGCCAGCATTTCGTGTTGGAGCTGTCGGTCAAGATAGCCGCGCTCGAATCCCAGTCGCGCGAAGAGCCGCGTACTCGTGAGATTGGTCACCGCATCGACCACCTTGCCCGTGGTCTCGCTGCGCATAGCGGCCGCGGCCACGGCGAACGGCCGCGCCCGGGTGGCGAGGAACCACGAGAGGCTCACGAAGCAGGCCGCCCAGATGCCGACCAGGATGGCGAGGCCCGGATAGGCGGACCACAGCACGACTGTCGCGACGCTGAACGTGATTGCCATCGGCCAGAAGTCGAACAGGACGGCCCATACGGTCTGGGAGACCCCGAGCGATGTTTCGCTGATCCGGTGCGCCAGGGCGCCGGCAAAATCGTTGTGCAGGTAGCGGTGCGAGTGCTGCTGCAGATACGCGTACAGCGCGCGGGTCACCGCGTGGCGCTGTCGGGGCCCCACGGTGACCTGGCAATAGCCGCCGGCGCGGCTGGCCACCACTTCGATCACGGCCAGCCCCACGAACAGCATCAGGGGGTGCAGCAGCGGCCCCTGCAGCATCGGGCCCCCGGCGTGGCCGCCTGTGACCGCCCGGATGATCCGTGCCATCGCGTACGGAATCAGGATGCTGCAGGTGGAGTTGACCGTCTCGAAAACGATCATGCCCAGGTACCACCAGCGAAACTCGCGCACGAAGTAGCCCACGAAGCGCAGCGGCGTTGCAGGCAGCGCCGGGGCATCCGGGGCGCGGGTGAATGTCGGGTCTGGCGTCATGAGGCGTCCAATTGTAGTGCAATGCGTCATACCGGCGACTTGCAAGTTGTATATACAAGCATAGATAATCAGGGCCATGGCGACTCCCGAGACCCTGCTGAGCGTTGATCCCGCGGGCGAATCGGCCCCGGCGGCGCCGCTGTACGAGCGCATCAAGACCCTGATCCTCACCCAGATCGCCAGCGGGGGCTGGGCAGTAACCCAGCGCATCCCCTCGGAGAATGACCTGGTGCGGCTGGTTGGTGCCTCGCGCATGACCGTGAACCGGGCCCTGCGGGAGCTGACCGACGCCGGCTACCTGATCCGGGTCCAGGGTGTCGGCACCTTCGTGGCGGACCGGCGTGCCCAGGGCCATCCGCTGGCCATCCGCAACATTGCCGATGAAATCCTCGAACGTGGCCATCTGCATGCCGCGCGGGTGATCAGCCATGAACGCTGTATCGCAACCACGGAGCTGGCGGCCCGCTTCAAGCTGCGCGCCGGACACGAGCTGTTCCATTCGCGCCTGGTGCATCTGGAAAATGGACTTCCGCTCCAGCTCGAGGATCGCTACGTCAATCCGGCCGTGGCGCCCGGCTACCTGGCACAGGATTTCACGACGATGACCCCCAACGCCTATCTGATGCAGGTGGCGCCACTGCAGAGCGTGGAGCATATCGTGCAGGCCGCGCGAACCGACGCGGCGACGGCGCAGCTGCTGCAGATGGACGCCAGTGAACCGTGCCTGGTGCTGCGGCGTCGTACCTGGACGCAGGGCGCGGTGGCCACCGCCGTGACGCTTTCGCACCCGGCTTCACGTTTTGAGCTTCAAGGTCAATTCAACCCTTAGGCAGGACACAGGGCATGACAAGCACTCCCACCCCCGGCCCCCGCACCGTACGCGCCGCGCACGGCACCACCCTGAGCGCCCGCAGCTGGCTCACCGAGGCGGCGCTGCGCATGCTGATGAACAACCTGGATCCGGCGGTGGCGGAGCGCCCCGAGGACCTGGTCGTCTACGGCGGTATCGGCCGTGCCGCGCGCAACTGGGAGTGCTACGAGTATATCGTCGCCAGCCTCAAGAGCCTCGCCGACGATGAGACGCTGCTCATCCAGTCGGGCAAGCCCGTCGGCGTCTTTCGCACGCATACCGATGCCCCACGCGTGCTGCTCGCGAATTCCAACCTGGTCCCGCACTGGGCCACCTGGGAACATTTCAACGAGCTGGATCGCAAAGGGCTGATGATGTACGGCCAGATGACCGCGGGCTCCTGGATCTACATCGGCAGCCAGGGCATCGTGCAAGGCACGTACGAGACGTTCGTGGAAATGGGGCGCCGTCATTTCAACGGCAACCTCACCGGCAAGTGGATCTTCACGGCGGGCCTGGGCGGCATGGGTGGTGCACAACCTCTGGCAGCGACCATGGCCGGGGCCTCCATGCTTGCGGTGGAATGCCGGCCCGAGCGCATTGCCCGGCGCATCGAGAGCGGTTATCTGGATGTTGCCGCGCAGTCACTCGATGAGGCGCTGGAACTCATCGGCCGCGCCGCCCATGCGCATCGGGCGATCTCCGTCGGCCTCGCCGGCAATGCGGGTGAGGTCCTGCGCCAGCTGCTGCAGCGGGGCATCCGCCCGGATGCGCTCACTGATCAGACCTCGGCGCACGATCCCATCAACGGCTACCTGCCCACCGGCTGGTCACTGGCCGAGTGGGATCGCCTGCGGGTCGAGGATCCCCAGGCCGTGTCGATCGCTGCGCGTGAGTCCATGGCGCGCCACGTCGAGGCGATGCTGGAGTTCCAGGCGCAGGGCGTGGCGGTGTTCGACTATGGCAACAACATCAGGCAGGTTGCTTTGGATGAAGGCGTCAAAAATGCGTTCGATTTTCCGGGGTTCGTGCCCGCCTATATCCGCCCGCTGTTCTGTCGCGGCATCGGGCCCTTCCGCTGGGTCGCGCTCTCCGGCGATCCGGAAGACATCTATCGCACGGACGCGAAGGTGAAGGAACTCATTCCGAACGACCCGCACCTGCACAACTGGCTCGACATGGCGCGCGAGCGCATCAAGTTCCAGGGACTGCCGGCGCGCATCTGCTGGGTCGGACTGGGCGACCGGCACCGTCTCGGACTGGCGTTCAACGAAATGGTGGCGCGCGGTGAACTGAAGGCTCCCATAGTCATCGGCCGCGACCACCTGGACGCAGGCTCGGTGGCGAGTCCCAATCGCGAGACCGAGGCCATGCGCGACGGCTCGGATGCCGTCTCGGACTGGCCACTGCTCAACGCCCTGCTGAATACGGCAAGCGGCGCCACCTGGGTCTCCATCCATCACGGAGGCGGCGTCGGCATGGGCTTCTCGCAGCACGCCGGTGTGGTCATTGTCTGTGACGGCACGCCCGAGGCGGCGCGGCGCATCGAGCGGGTGCTGTGGAACGATCCGGCCACCGGCGTCATGCGTCATGCCGACGCGGGCTACACCGAGGCCATGGACTGCGCCCGTGAGCGCGGCTTGCGGCTGCCGATGATGCCGCGGCGGGCTTGAGGTGTCGGACGTGCTCCTCACCCTGGACGCGCAGCCGGTGTCGCTGGCCGTCCTGCGCACGGTGCTACGGCAGCGCGTGCAGGTGCAGCTGGGCCCGCTGGCACTGCAGCGGGTAGTGGCGTCCCGCGCACTCATCGCCCGGATCGTGAATCAGGACGGCGCTGTCTACGGTGTCAACACCGGCTTCGGGTTGCTGGCGCATACGCGCATCGCACGCGAACGACTGGTCGAACTGCAGCGCAATCTGGTGCTGTCGCATGCGGCCGGCACCGGACCAATGCTCGATGATGCGGTCGTGCGCCTGGTGCTGGTGCTCAAACTGATCTCGCTCGCGCGCGGCTACTCGGGGGTGCGCCCGGAAGTGCTGCAGGCGCTGATCACGCTGGTGAACAGCGATGCCCTGCCCTGCATCCCGTCTCGCGGCTCGGTGGGCGCCTCCGGAGATCTCGCGCCGCTGGCGCACATGACCGCAGCCTTGCTCGGTGAAGGCCATATCCGCCTCAAGGGTCAGACGCTCGCCGCATCGCAGGCGCTCGCGCAGCTGGGCATGACGCCGCTGGTCCTCGCGCCCAAGGAAGGCCTGGCGCTGCTGAACGGCACGCAGGTCTCCACGGCGCTGGCACTGAAGGGGCTGTTTGCCGCAGAGCAAGTCTTCGCCGCCGGGATCGTGGCCGGCGCCATGTCGGTGGATGCGTTGAAAGGCAGCGACGCGCCCTTTGACGCGCGCATCCACGCGGCGCGGGGTCAGCTCGGACAGATGCAGGTCGCGGGTCTGTATCGCGAGCTGCTCGCCGGTAGCGGGATCCGCGAGTCGCATCGCGACTGCGACAAGGTGCAGGATCCCTATTCACTGCGCTGTCAGCCGCAGGTGATGGGCGCGTGCCTGGACTCGATCGGCCATGTATCGCGGGTCCTGGAAATCGAAGCCAACGCCGCCACCGACAATCCGCTGGTGTTCGCGGCGGATGACGCGGTCGTCTCCGGCGGCAACTTCCATGCCGAACCGGTCGGGTTCGCCGCCGACTGCCTGGCCGTGGCCATCGCCGAAATCGGCGCCATGTCCGAGCGGCGCACCGCCGTGATGGTGGATCCGAAAATGAGCAACCTGCCGGCCTTCCTGGTCCCCGACAGCGGCCTGAACTCCGGATTCATGATTGCGCAGGTCACCGCCGCGGCGCTGGTCTCCGAGAACAAGTCCCTCGCGCATCCGGCCAGCGTGGACAGCATTCCGACCTGCGCCAACCAGGAGGACCATGTGAGCATGGCGACCTATGCCGCGCGACGGCTGACGGACATGACCCGCAATGCGGCCACGGTCGTGGGCATCGAACTGCTGTGCGCCGGCCAGGGCATCGAATTCCACCGGCCGCTCAAGAGCTCACCCGCGCTCGAGAGCGCGCTCGCGCTGCTGCGCAGGTCGGTTTCCAATTACGAACACGATCGTCTGATACACCCGGATATCGAGGCCGCGACGGCGCTGGTCGAGACCGGCGATCTGGCAAGGCTGATCAATCTGCCCGGCGCAGCATAGCGCTCGCCCGGTCCAGCTGATCGCTATACTGGCTCAACGCCGCCGCGGTGCGTCGCGCGAACTCCTCGGCGAGCTGCCACTGGCCCTGTTCGATGGCCTCACGCACTCCGGGCAAGGTCTTGGCCCCGTAGCCGGTGAGCTGCCCGGGCGCATAGATCAGATTGATGTACCAGCCGCGGCCCGGCAGACCGCGCGCATCGGTCAGGGCCTGCTCCAGACCGCGCAGCAGCGCATTGACCTCCCGCAGTCGCGGCGTGGGGAGCCTGGTGCCGGCGACGAGCTGCATCGCGTAGGTTGCATCAAACGTCCGCGCCGACGCCGCCAGGCGCGTGACCGCATTATCGAGGCTCGCGAAATCCAGGTAGGGCACGGCAGATTCCATGGGCGGCGGCAGCATCGGGCGCTGCGGATCCGAAGCAAGCTCGAAGAGATGCGCATCGATCATGGCGTCGAGGTCAGTGGCATGCTTGCGCCGGGCATCGGCGAGCGCATGCAGCTGACGCACGTAGCCATCGATCCGCCGCGCGACGCTGCCGGCCTGCTGCGGCAGCAACTGGGCATCGGCTACGCGCAGCATCAGCCGACCGCTGGTCTGTGCGAGCGCCACGCCATAGCGGAAGTCCGGATCACCAAAGCGCACGTAATGTTCGAAGGTGTCGTACCGCGAATGATAGACGCCGGCCGGATCCGCCTCCCGGCCGTACTCCACATCCAGCGTCGTGATCCCCAGGTGCTGCAGGAACGGTGTGTAATCCGAGCCGGTTCCCAAGGCCTCCAGCAGCAGGTCCCCGCCTTCGGCGGCCGCATCCGTCGCGGCGCGTGCATCCGCATCGCCCACCCCGTTCATGGCATCGGTGAGCGTGCGCGCCCGCAGCCGCGCCTGCACGCTGACCCCGGTCTCAGGGTCACTCACCGCAGCGGCCACCTGGTTCAGCAGGGCTGCATCGAGTCGCTGCCGCGCGCGACCAGGAAACCCCGCGCGTTTTCGTCTGAATTCAGATACAGAACTGCTTTGCTCTGCAGTTCGCGGGCATGAGTTTCAGCCCACTCCGTGGACCCGACCAGTCCGGGCTCCTCGCCATCCCAGCTTGCGTACACCAGCGTACGCCGCGGCCGCCACCCGCTCTTGAGCAGGTTGCCGATGGCCCGCGCCTCGGCGAGCTGCGCGACCACGCCCGCCAGAGGATCCCAAGCCCCTTCGACCCAGGCGTCGTGATGGTTGCCACGGATGACCCACTCATCGGGAAAGTCGGCACCCTTGAGAGTGGCAATCACATCGTAGACGGGCTTCAGGCCCCACTCCGACTGCACCAGCAGGTGGACCTTCGCCGGCCCGGGCCCGAAGTGATAGGTCAGTGGCAACGAGCCGCGCCAGGCGGATGGCACGACCTGACCCTCGAGCGCCGCGAGTATGGGCTGCGCGTCGGCCCAGGAGATCGGCAGCACCGGGATCTTCATCAGCGTGGGTGCGTCCTTCACTGCCAGGCGCGCCGCGGACGCCGTCGCGCCGATACCCGGCGTCAGAGGATCACCGGAATAGATCGTATTGTCCGCGACGGAGCCGCGCTGAATGGCCTCGGCGGGACGCCAGCCGCCCTTGGGATAGGGATCCCCGGCCGCATACCCGTCCTCGTGCGGATCCGAATAGATCAGGCACCCGAGGGCACCGTGTTCCTGCGCCAATTTGACCTTGAGACCGCGCCAGCCGTTGCCATACCGCACCAGCACGATCCTGCCGTTCACACTGACGCCGCGTCGTGCCAGCTCCTGGTAATCCGCGACCATGCCGAAGTTCACATAGACCACATCGGCCGTGACGTCCCCATCGGCGCCATAGACGTTGTAGGCCGGCAATGCGCCCGGAACCGCCGTGCCCGCATCACCCGGAATTGGTGGTTCGAGCAGCTGCGCTACATGCGGGGTTGGCGCCAGCAGCTCGACGCGCTCGGCCACGGGTGTGGGATAGAGCACCCGGAAGGTTTCGATGCGCGCGTCCCAGCCCCATGAGGCGAGCAGGTCACGGATCGCCAGGGCATTGCGGTGATCGTGCGGTGAGCCGACCTGGTTGGGCGCCGCGGCAAGATCCTGCAGCCAGGTGCGCATCGCCGCCGGATCGATGCCTGCGTCGAGCCGTTTCTCAAGTGTCAGCTCGGCAGCGCTGCCGGCGGCATCAAAGCCGATCAGGTTCTCGGCGGATGCGCCGGTGAGCGGTGCAATCACAGCACACAGCAGTGTTGCCCGGATGACGGTTCGCATTGGCTGGCGGCCCGCTCAGTCAATGAGTCGCTGCGACAGATACACGAACTCCAGCGCCAGGCGTCGCGCCCGCTCGCGCAGGTCGGCGGCCGCCGAGTGCCCACCCTCGGTATTCTCGTAGTAGAGGAATGGCATGTGCAGCGATTCGAGCTTGGCCGCGTACTTGCGGGCGTGCCCGGGATGCACGCGATCATCCTTGGTGGAGGTGAGAATGAAGACTTCCGGATAATCTTGGCGATAGTGCAGGTTCTGGTACGGCGACATTTTCTCGAGCCAGGCGCGTTCCTGCGGCACCTGCGGCGATCCGTATTCGGCCACCCAGGATGCACCGGCCAGCAGTTTGTCGAACCGCAGCATGTCCAGCAGCGGCACCTGCACGACGGCGGCGCGGAACAGTTCCGGGCGCTGGGTGAGCATGACCCCCATCAGCAGCCCGCCGTTGGAGCCACCCTCGATGCCCAGACGCCGGGTCGAGGTGATTTTTAGGGCAATCAGATCCTGCGCCACGGCGATGAAGTCGTCGTACACCACCTGCCGATGGGTCTTAAGTCCGGCCTCGTGCCAGGCCGGACCGAACTCACCGCCGCCGCGAATGTTGGCGAGTACGTACACCCCTCCGTGCTCCAGCCACAGTTTGCCGGTCGTGCCCAGGTAGCTGGGCAGCATGGACACATTGAAACCGCCGTAGCCGTACAGCAGCGTCGGGGCCGAGCCGTTTGCCACGAAACCCTTGGGACGCACGACGAAGTACGGTACCTGGGTGCCATCGCGCGACGTGGCCATGAGCTGCTCGACGCTGCAGCCTGCGGCATCGAACTTCTGCGACAGACTCTTGATGGGCCGCGCCTGCGCCGCCGGCACCGCGACCTGGTAGAGCGTCGCGGGCTGCAGAAAGTCCTGAAAGGTGACGAAGGCCGTAGCGCTGTGCTCATCCGCAGTGGCGATGCCCACCGAGCCGTTTACAGGCAAGGCGATGTCGGTTGCCGTCCAGGCATTGCCGTCAAACTGCAGTCGCAGCAGTCGCCCCTTCACATCCGAATACAGTGCCGCGAGTACGGCACCGTGGGTGACGGCAACCTGTTCGATCGAATCCCGCGGGCCCGGGACCAGCACCGGGCGCACGCGAGGCCGCGCCGAGGTCACCTCCGCCAGTGCCATCGACAGCAGCGATCCGGCCTTGAAGGTTTCCCCTGAGATCTGCCAGTCCTGGAGGATCCGGAACAGCAGCTGACCCTGGCTGATGCCTTGCAGGTCGACCTTCGGCGGCAGGGTCATCGGTTCGACCTTGCCGCCTGCGAATCGCAGGTACTCCGAACTGAAGAAAGTGTGCGCGCGCACGATCACCAGCAGCGAGTCGCCACGATCCCCGTCGAGGCGCATCGGAGCCACCGCCACATCGGCGGCATTGCCACGATAGATCTCGCGCGCCCCGGAGAGCGGTTGGCCCCGATGCCACTCGCGTACGATGAAGGGATACCCGGACTCGGTGAGGGAGTGGTCACCGAAATCCGTGGCGACCAGCAGGGTAGCCGCGTCCTGCCAGGCGATGTCGGACTTGGCCTCCGGCAGCGTGAAGCCATCGGCCACGAAGCTGCGCGTCACCTGCTCGAATTCGCGCACGACCTTGGCGTCCTGGCCGCCATCGGACAGGCTCACCAGGCACCGCGTGCCCTCGTGCGGCTGACAGTCGACGCCCTGGTACACCCAGTTGCGCCCCTCCCCCGTGGCGAGCTCGTCCACATCGAGCAACGTTTCCCATATGGGAGCAGCGGTTTCGTAGGACGCCAGCGGCGTGCGGCGCCACACTCCGCGCACGTGCCGATCGTCCTGCCAGAAGTTGTACATCTGGCCGCCGCGCAGCGTGCCGTAGGGAATGCGGCTGCGGTCCTCCAGTATCGCCAGCGCCTTCTGGTAGGCCAGCGGGTAGCGTGCATCGCCGGTGAGGTGCTGCAGCGAGCGTTCATTCTGCTGCTGCACCCAGGCCAGCGCCTGCTTGCCATCAATATCTTCCAGCCACGCGAAGGGATCGGCGGCTGCGGCCGCCAGTCCGAGAGACGCAATTGCAGCCAGCATCGGTTCATCTCCGTCGGAAATTTCAGCAGTCGGGGACATTGACGGCCAGGCCTCCCTGCGAGGTTTCCTTGTAAATGGTGGACATGTCATGTCCGGTCTGGCGCATGGTAGCGATGACCTGATCCAGTGATACCTTGTGGGTGCCATCGCCGCGCATCGCCAGGCGCGCGGCGTTGATGGCCTTCACCGACCCCATCGCATTGCGCTCGATGCAGGGGATCTGGACCAGGCCCGCCACCGGGTCGCAGGTCAGGCCCAGATTGTGTTCCATGCCGATCTCCGCGGCATTCTCGATCTGCTCATTGGTCCCGTGCAGCGCCGCCACCAGTCCCGCCGCCGCCATCGAACAGGCGACGCCCACTTCGCCCTGACAGCCCATTTCCGCCCCGGAAATGGAGGCATTGCGCTTGTAGAGCATGCCGATGGCGCCGGCGGTAAGCAGGAAGCGGATGACGCCCTCCTCGCTCGCGCCCGGCTCGAACCGTTCGTAGAAGTGCAGTACCGCAGGCACGATGCCCGCCGCGCCATTGGTCGGCGCCGTGACGACGCGGCCACCTGCGGCGTTCTCCTCGTTCACCGCCAGCGCCCAGGCGTTCACCCAGTCCATGGCCACCAGTGCGCCGTGGGCTGCATTGCCTTCGGTGAGCGTGCGATGCATTTTCGGCGCCCGGCGCCGCACCTTCAACACCCCCGGCAACACTCCGGTCTGGCGGAAGCCGCGCACCACGCAGGCCTGCATCACGCGCCAGAGTGCCAGCAGCTGCTCGCGGATTTCATCATCCGAACGCCAGGTGCGTTCATTGGCCCGCATCAGCTCGAAGATTTCCAGGCCATGATCGCGGCACAGCCTCAGAAGTTCTGCGCCCGAGGTGAAGGCGTACGGCGGTACGGCCTCAGCGCCCGGGGCCTCCGGGTCCTCACCCCTGACGATGAAGCCACCGCCCAGGGAGTAGTAATCCTCCTGCGCAAGCGGCGCACCGGCCGCGTCGAGCGCGGTAAAGCGCATGCCGTTGGTGTGTCGCGGCAGCCGCTCGGAACGCATGAAGAGCAGCTGCATGGGTTCGTCGAAGCGGATCTCATGCTGCCCGAGCAGCGCAAGCCTGCCGCTGCTGCGGATGTGCTGCAGCGTGGGTTCCATGCTGTCCGGATCGACACTGGCCGGATCCGCGCCGGTGAGTCCCAGCAGCACCGCCCGGTCCGTGCCGTGCCCGCTGCCGGTCAGGGCCAGCGACCCATACAGTCGGATCACGACCTCGCAGGTCTTCTCCAGCAGCCCCGCGGACTTAAGCCGCAGGGCGAATTCGTGCGCCGCCCGCATCGGACCCATGGTGTGCGAACTGGACGGCCCGATCCCGACTTTGAAGACATCGAAGGTGGAGAGGCTCACCAGATATGCACCCGTTGATCGGGCGGCAGGTACATCTTGTCACCCGGCTTGACGCCAAAGGCTTCGTAGAACGGGTCCTGGTTCATGACCGGCAGCGAACCGCGCGCCGCATACGGGGAGTGCGGATCGGACTTCAGCCACACAATGTACTGCTTGTCGCGCACCTTCCCCATCCAGGTCTGCGCAAAGGCCAGGAAGAAACGCTGATCACCCGTATAGCCATCGATGACCGGCGCTTCATGGCCGTGCAGCGACCAGCGATAGGCCTTGTAGGCGACGGCCAGGCCGGAATTGTCGGCAATGTTTTCCCCGAGCGTGAGCTTGCCATTGATGTGGTAACCCGGTAGCGCTTCGACTGCGTCGTACTGTGCGACCAGCGCCGCCGTTTTGGCCGTGAACCGCTCATGATCCTGCTTGGTCCACCAGTCGCGCAGATTGCCGCTGGCATCGAACTGGCTGCCCTGGTCATCGAATCCGTGGCTCAGCTCATGTCCGATGGTGGCGCCGATGGCGCCATAGTTGGCCGCGTCGTCCGCCTGCGGATCAAAGTACGGTGGCTGCAGGTAGGCCGCCGGAAAGACGATCTCGTTGAGATCGTCCCGGTAATAGGCGTTGACGGTCTGCGGCGTCATGACCCATTCGTCATGGTCGACGGGCCTGCCGAGCTTGTCGAGCTGATACCGGAACTCCCACTCGTTGGCGCGCATCACATTGCCGATGAGGTCATCACGCCGGATCACGAGGCCGCCGTAGTTGCGCCATTTATCGGGGTAACCGATCTTCCGGTGCACGAGGGCGAGCTTCGCCAGCGCCTGCTTCTTGGTGTCCGGCCCCATCCAGTCCAATTGCGTGACATCCTGGCGATAGGCGGTGAGCAGAGTGTCAACCAGCTTTTCCACTCTCGCTTTGGTGGCGGGCGGAAAGTACCGGGCGACATACAGCTTGCCCAGGCCGAAGCCAATGGCACCTTCCACCACGGCAACGCCCCGCTTCCAGCGGGGGCGGATCTGCGGGGTGCCCCGAAGCGCCGTACCGAAGAACTCGAAGTTCGCCGTCACGAAATCCTTGGGCAGCAACCCGGCGAAGGCGCTGATCAGGTGCCAGCGCAGGTAGCTTTGCCAGGCAGAGAGCGGTTCGCTCTTCATCATCTCGCCGAAAGCCCTGAAGTAGCTGGGCTCCCCGACGATCACATAGTCGGTCTTGCCGGCAACCCCGGCATCTGCCAGATATTGCTGCCAGTGATAACCGGGGCTGGTGGCATCCAGTGCCGTCAAGGCGGTCTTGTTATAGGTCTTGACCGGATCGCGCAGCTCGGTACGCGTCCACTGCGCTTTCGCCATGCGGGTCTCGAGCGCCAGGACCACCCTGGCCTGCGCCGCGGCGTCGGACTGCCCCGCAAGCGCCAGCAGCTTCTCGACCACCTTCAGGTAGCGGCCGCGGATGTCGAGCAGCCGCGGGTCATCATCACGGATGTAGTAGTCGCGATCGGGCATCCCCAGCCCGTCCTGATCCACACCTGCGGCATTGCGCGTGGTATCGCGGGCATCCGGGCCCACGCCGATTCCGTAGGGCGTCGACACCCCGATCCTGTTCAGGTGCGCGAACAGCGCCGGCAGTTCGCCCTTGGATTTGACGGCGTCGACACGCGCCAGCTCTGTCTTGAGAGTGCCCAGTCCGGCCGCCTCCACGCCAGCCTCATCCATGTAACTGGCATACAGATCCCCGATCTTGCGCGGTTCGGAACCCGCCGGCACCGTCGTGTCCTTTGCCGCGGCCTCGATGAGGTCATGCAGCTGATCCAGGTTCTTGTCGAACAGCAGCGTGGCGACAGCGACATAGGGGCGATCATCCGGGATGACCGTCGTTTTCAGCCAGTGACCGTTGGCATAGTCAAAAAAGTCGTCCTGGGCCCGCACCGTCTTGTCCATGGCGGTCAGGTCGAGGCCGGAAGGCAGCGGCGGGGCTTTGGCGGCGGGCACCTGGGCTTGGGCATGGATGGCCAGCGCGGCGCTCATCGCGGCGGCGAGCAGAAGGCGAAATCGGCGTTGCAAAATAGTGCTCCAGAATCGGGCGGCAGGTATCGGGGGACCCGCCAGGTGGCGCGGATTATAGCGGCAGCGTCAGGGCGGACACGAACCGGCGGATGCACTCGGCAAAGCGTGCGGCGGCATCGGGGGCGTGCCCGAAAAACAGCGAGGGTTCTATCAGTTCCAGTTCCAGCAGCAGCGGCGCGCCGGCGCCGTCGCGGATCAGGTCGACCCGCGCGTACAGCGGCGCCCCCATCGGCACGGCGGCCAGCGCCCGGCGGGCGACTTCCAGCTCATCCGCAAGCGCGGCGCGCGCGCTGATGGTCTCGGTCGCAAACAGCGCGGTGCTGGCGCCGGCACCGGGTCGCAGCAACGCGCCTTTGCGGATCGAATGACTGAACTCGCCGCCGAAGAAGATCAGCGCCGCCTCGCCCTCCTCGTCAACCCGCGCCAGGTAGGGTTGCACCAGAATGCTGCGTCCGGCCCCCAGCAGCCGCTGCGCATGCGCGACGGCGGCGGCTGGTGCGTGTCGGCCGTGGCGCTGGGCGTCGCGCGAGCCGGCGCCGATCGCCGGCTTGATCACGAAATCAGCGCAGCAATTGCTGGCCAGGAAGGCCTCGAGGCCGGCCGCGACAGCCGCCCCCGGCTCCACGAAAGTCGTCGGCACCACGGGCACACCAGCCGTGGCGAGAGTGCCAAGGTAGTGCTTGTCGATGTTCCAGCGGACGGTCGCGAGACTGTTGACCAGCGTCGTGGCCCGCGACGCCTGTTCTGCCCAGCTCAGGAATTCCGCCAGACGTGACATATAGTCCCAGGTCGAGCGCAGCAGCAGCATGTCGAAATGTGACCAATCACGCGCCGCGTCCCAGGGCACGACGTGCACGTCCATACCGGCGTGGTGCAGCGCATCCGTCAGCGGCGGCAGATCCTCATCCAGCGACTGCGCCTCCCGGGCCGTCACCAGCGCGACGCGGCATCGATTTGAGTTCCTCATGACACCAAAGATTAATTATCGGTAGTTTCGGCTTCGTGCCGAGCCTGATAGATTTGTCCCACGCATGACAGTATCCAAGAACTGGACATTTCCTGCTGCTCTGCAACCGCGGCCAGAGCAGGTGCCGTTCGACCTGCATGCGGCGCTGCAGTCGGTGGTGATGGTCCATTCGGAAATTCCGGAAGGCGCCTTCACCGCGCCGCTGCTCGGCACCGAACGCATCGGCAGCGGTGTCGTCATCGGTGCAGACGGCATGGTGCTCACCATCGGCTACCTCATCACCGAGGCGAGCAATGTGTGGCTGTCCACTCACAACGGCCGCGCCGTACCGGGTCATGTGGCCGGCTACGATCAGGCCTCCGGCTTCGGGCTGGTGATGCCGCTCGGTGACCTGCGCGTGCCGGTCCTGCGGCGTGGCTCATCCGCCGGGCTTGAAGTCGGCGCCAACGCCATCGTCATCGGCCATGGCGGTCTGGCGCATTCGCTGAACGTTCATGTCACGGCACGCCGCGAATTCGCCGGCCACTGGGAATATCTGCTGGACGATGCAATCTTCACGGCACCGGCCCATCCCCAATGGGGCGGTACGGCGCTGGTGGGCACCGATGGGCGCCTGCTGGGTGTCGGCTCACTGCTGGTGGAGGAATCCAACAGTGATGAAACGTTCGATGCGAACCTGTTCGTCCCGGTGGACCTGCTGGATCCCATCCTCGATGACATGCTGCGCGCCGGCCGGCCGTTGCAGACGCCGCGGCCCTGGCTCGGCATGTACGCGACGGAGCAGCAGGGCCGGTTGGTGGTCGGCGCGCTGGCCGAGGACGGGCCAGCCCATCGGGCCGGCGTCCGGGTCAACGATGAGGTGACTGCCGTGGCGGGACTTGGCGTGGACGGCCTGGCGGATATGTTCCGCAAGGTCTGGAGCATCGGACCTGCAGGTGCCGAAATCCCCCTCACCCTCACCCGTGGCGAGCAGACCTCACAGGTCCGGGTGCATTCCGCGGACCGCTACGATTACCTGCTGAAACCCCGCCAGCACTAGCACGCGACTGACCCCGGCCTGCTGGATGTCGAGGTACGAGGCAGCAACGGGCGCGCCACCGCCATGGCCGCAGCGGACACCGTCTCAGCCACTCTGCCCTGAGCCTCGCCCGATCAGGAAGCCGGACCGGACAGGCAGGTCTTCATGTAGGTTTTGCGGTCATCGCCCTTCAGGCCCTTGGTCTTGGCGTCCGCATTGCAGGTCTTCATCTTCTGCTGCTGCGCAGTGAGGGCCTTTGCCGTCGGCGCCGAACTGCCGGCGGACAGACAGGTCTTCATGAAGGACTTGCGGGCATCCCCTGCCAGTTTCTGATCACCGGCCTGGGAATTGCAGGTGGTCATCTTGGACTGCTGGCTGTTGTCGGCGTGGGCAGCAACCGTCACTGCCAACGCCAGCATCATCAGGGCCGTTACGGACTTGAGCATACGCATGGAAAGTCTCCCCGGTTTTTTTTTTGCGCCGCGTGGAAATCATACGGCATAACAGTAGTGCGCACCCGCCTCAGTGGCGTGCGGCACTGCGCAGCACCTGCATCAGCGCCTCCGCCACCCGCGTTACGTCTGCATCGCGCATTTCTGCGAACAGCGGCAGGGTGAGGATGTTGCTGCACACGGCTTCGGCGATCGGGAAGTCCCCGGGACTTGAGCCGAGGCGCCGGTACAGCGCAAACAGATGGATCGCCGGATAGTGCACGCCGGTGCCGATCCCCAGGTCGAACAGCCGCTCCATGACCTGCGCCCGCGAAATCGTGAGCCGATCCCCGGGCAGTACCACCTGGAACATGTGCCAGTTGCTGCCGGTGAAGTCGGCGATCGGCAGCTGCACGCCGAAGTCCGTCGCGCCGCGCTCACCCAGTTCCTTGAAGTAACGGCGCGCCAACTCGGTACGCCGCGCGTTGAACCGCGCAAGGTGCGGCAACTGCCCCAGCCCGACGCGCGCCGCAACGTCCGTGAGGTTGAATTTGCCGCCCGGCAGCTCCACCTCCATACCGTCAAAGCCGCTGCGCACCACGCCCTGGAGGCGATACTGCTCCGCCAGGCGGGCCTCCTGTTCATCGTTCATCACCAGGCAGCCGCCCTCGATCGACGTGATGTTCTTGTTCGGATGGAAACTGATCGAAACCAGGTCGCCGATGGCACCAATCGGCTGCCCGCGGTAGCGGCTGCCCATGGCCTGGGCGGCATCTTCGATGACACGCAGGCCATGGCGGCGCGCCACTGCGTACAGCGCGTCCCGGTCCACCGGCAGGCCGGCGATGTCGACCGGTAGGATGGCCCGCGTCGCGGGCGTGATCGCCGCCTCGATCCGGTTCAGATCAATGTTGCGGGTCACCGGATCGATATCGACGAACCGCGGCCGGGCACCGACCGCCAGGATCACGTTGCTGGTGGCCACCCACGACAGTGGCGTGGTGATGACCTCGTGCCCGGGACCGACGCCGGCAATGCGCAGACCGATCTCCATGGTGCAGGTGCCGGAATTGAAGGCCCGCACCGGGCGGCCGCCGAAATACTCGCTCAAGGCGGCCTCGAATGCCTTGACCTGTGGTCCGGAGGTGATCCATCCGGACCGCAGCACCGCGCACACTCCCTGGATCGTCTCCTCATCGATGCTCGGCCGGGTCAGGGGCAGGAAATCCGGCGCTGGTGTGCTCATGAGTGTTGCAACCTCGCAAGGAGGATGACACCGGCGCAGATGAGTCCGATGCCCGCCAGTTTGCCAAAGCTCAGCGCCTCGCCGAACAGAACCGCCGCGGCAAAGGCATTGACCACGTAGCCGATGGACAGCATGGGATAGGCGATGCTCACGGGAACCCGCGACAGCGCGCCCAGCCACACGATCACGCTGACCCCGTAGCAGCACAGCCCGACCCACAGGGGCACCGCGCCCAGCAGGTGCATGACGGACGACCAGGACACCTGGCCGGAATCCGCGACCAGCTCACCGCTTTGCCGCGTCGCTGCCTTCAACAGCAGCTGCGCGCAGGCGTTCAGCAGCACACCCCCCAGCAGCAGACACCAGGTGAGCCAGGTCACTGCCGACTCACGATCAGGGTGCGCGGCGAGGTGGCGCGGATCACCATTGGCAGGCCCTGGGTCTGCAGCTGCTGGTAGGTGGGCCGCTCGAGCACGGCCAGCGCCTGGGCGCCGTTGCGCCAGAGCGCTGCAAAGGCCGCGAGGGTCGCGATGGCCTTGTCAGGTTCCAGGGTCTGGCCGAAATCCAGCTCGCCGCGATATTCAACCAGTGTCACGGGGTGTCTCAAATAGAAAGTCAGGCTCTGATCATACGTTCGCACGCTGTACACGGGTACCTCCTGGCGCAGCGCGGGCGGCAGCTGCTGGTACAGCGTTGCGCCGGAATAGACCGGCGCCAGCACCGCCGCGGCCCACAGCACGCCCGCCCAGGTGGCAAGTCCTCCCAGGCCGACCGCCAGCGTCGGTCGCAGGCCGTCAGGCCGGCTCTTCAGTGCCGCGATGCCGCCGGCGGCGCTGCACAGCGCCATCAGCACCAGCGCCGGCCGGATCTGCAGAAAGTACGGGGCGCGCAACGGATCGTGCAGGAAACGCGGCAGCAACACGCCGCCGGCCAGCAGCAGGACGCCCACTGCCAGCATGCCGATTCCCGTCGCCCGCAGATCCTTGTCCAGGCGCGGCGTCGGACCCGTCGCCATCAGCAGCGCCAGCTGCGGAAACAACGGCATGATGTAGGTGATCAGCTTGGAGTCGGAAGCGGAAAAGAACACGAACACCACGAGGCACCACACCCACGCGAATCGCCGCAGATCGAACCCCGGCCGCGAGGCCGCGGCGCGCCAGTCCACGCACAGCGCGCGCAGCGCCGGCAACAGCCAGGGCAGGATGCCGGCCGCCAGCACCGGTATGAAGAACCACCATGGCTGGTAGCGATCCTCGATCTTGGTCAGGAAACGTTGGAAGTGTTCGCGGACGAAGAAGAACTGGAAGAACTGCGGCAGCCGATGCTGGATGAGGAGCAGCCACGGCAGGCACAGGAGCAGGAAGACCACGGTGCCGCGCCCCAGCAGCAGCCGGCGCCACGGCGCCAGATCCCGCTGCAGCAGCGAGTAGACGCCGAGGGTGAGCAGCGGCAGGACCCCCGCGATCAGCCCCTTGGTCAGGAACGCGCCGGCAATGCCCGCCCAGCTCAGCAGCATCCAGCGCTGCCAGTGCGCGGCGCGCTGGGCGTTGCAGAAGCCGACGAAGGTGAGCGTAGTGAACAGTGTCAGGCTCATGTCCAGCGTCAGCTGGTGCCCCAGCAGGATGAACAGCAGCGAACTGCCCAGCATGACGGCCGCGCGCGCGGCCGCCGCCGCATCCCATTCGCGGCGGACCAGTGCCCAGAGGGCGTAGAGCGTCGCCAGCGCGCACAGGCCGATGTACAGGCGCGCCGCCCAGTCATTCTGGCCGAACACGGCCTCGCTGATGGCGGTCGCCCAGTACTGCAGCGGCGGCTTCTCGATGTAGACCAGCCCGTTCAGGTGCGGGATCACCCAATCGCCGCTGGCCAGCATCTCGCGCGGCACTTCCGCGTAGCGCCCTTCGTCAGGATTGTAGAGGCCGCGCTGACCGAGACTGACCAGCCATCCCACGACGAACAGGCCCAGCAGCCCGCAGCGCCAGCGCGCCGTCACAGCGGCGCGCCCTGCACCGCAAGCTGCCCGGAACGCCCGGCAACCTCGCCCCACTTGAGTTCATGACGGGGAATGGCGCCGCGGTCGAGGCTGCGGTGATAGTCGTGCATGGACGTGAGCTGCATGCCGGCCTCGCGCCAGCCGCGCAGCAGGAACTCGAACTGGGGCAGCAGCTTCTGGCCTTCCAGCTCAGCGTGCAGCGTGAACACGTGTGTGTCGCTGCTGCCGGTGCGCGACAGCCGCAGGATCTCCTCCGCGGCCGCCTGGGCGTCACGCCCGTCCACGCCGATCAGTTCGTCGCAGGTCGGCAAAGTGGTGGGCAGCTGCACGCAGTGGCCTTCGACGCCTGCCATCGTCGGCCAGAACGGGCCGCGGCCCCGTGAGTCGCTCGCATAGTCCAGTGCAAACTCGCGTTCGAGTTCCAGCACGCCGGCGTTGAGCTGCCAGCCAGCGGCCGCGTGCGCCCGCGCCGCCGCGCCGAACACATCCCGGAAGGCATCCAGGGCGCGCACGAATTCCCCGCGCGTCCAGGCCGGATCGGCATGCGCCACGCCGTCCTGCCAGCGCACATGATCGTGACAGTGCACGCCCACCTCGAAGCCAACCGCCTGCACCGCGCGCATGACATCGCCACCCCGGCGATCAATACGGGGTCCCGGCAACAGCGTGCCGTACAGCAACGTGCGGATACCGTAATGCTCCACGACGCTCGTGCGGCGCACCTTGCCGAGGAAGCCGCGCCGGAATACGCGCTTGAGCGCCCGGCCGGTGTGATCGGGCCCGAGGCTGAAGTAGAAGCTGCCGCCGGCCTGCTGCCGGCTCATGGCCGCGGCGAGCGCCGGCACCCCTTCAAGCGTGCCGCGCAAGGTGTCGACATCGACCTTCAATGCGATCCGGCGCGTCTCCACGGCGGCTTCAGGACGCTTCGACCAGGGCCCGGGCTTCCTTGATATCGGCCTTATAGGACTCGAATACCCGCTGCAGCGCGGTAGGCATGTCAATGTCCGGCTTCCAGCCAAGTTCCTCGACCGTGTTGTTGATCCACGGCCGGCGGGCGCGCACGTCCTGGTAGCCGTTGCCGTAGTACTTTTCCGCAGTCACCTCAACGAGCTTCACGGACTTGGCAAACGGCGCGTACTCCGGCATCGCTCGCGCAGTGGTCAGCATCAGCTCGGCGAGCTCGCGGATCGAAAGATCGTTTGCCGGATTACCGATGTTGTAGATCTTGCCGGTGGCAATGCGATCCTTGTTGGCGATGATCTTCAGCAGGCAGTCGATGCCCTCGGAAATGTAGGAAAAGCAGCGTCGCTGAGTGCCGCCATCGACCAGTTTGATGTCCTCGCCCCGCACGATGTTGCCGAGGAACTGCGTGAGGACGCGGGAGCTGCCCTCCTTCGCCGTCGTCATGCGATCCAAGCCCGGCCCGATCCAGTTGAACGGCCGGAACAGGGTGTGATCAAGCTTGCCTTCCTGGCCGTAGGACCAGATGACCCGGTCGAGCATCTGCTTGCTGCAGGAGTAGATCCAGCGCGACTTCGGCACCGGGCCCAGCACCAGCGGTGACTCGTAGGGATGGAACTCCGCCTCCTGCGACATGCCGTAGATCTCGGATGTCGAGGGAAACACCACCCGCTTGCGATGCTTCACGCACTGCCGGATCAGCGGCAGATTCGCCTCGAAGTCCAGTTCGAAGACGCGCAGCGGATCGGAGATGTAGGTCGCGGGCGTGGCGATGGCGACCAGCGGCAGCAGTGTGTCGCACTTGCGGATGTGGTACTCCACCCACTCCTTGTTGATGGTGATGTCACCTTCGAAGAAATGGAACCGCGGATGCCCCAGCACATTCGCCAGCCGGTCGGATTCCAGGTCCATTCCGTAGACGTCCCAGTCCGTCTCGCGGATGACCGCTTCACTCAGGTGGTGGCCAATGAAGCCATTGACCCCCAGGATGAGCAGCTTCTTCATGATCATCTTCCTTTATCAATCGCGGGCAGTGAAATTGAAGCGCCACGGCTCACTGCCGAAGCGCTCTTGAAATTCGCGTCCATCCACGGCAACGCCGTCGATGAGGGCGCTCCCGATGTGCAGCCGGACGCCATCCTGGCAATCCATGAACAACTCGCCTGCCGTTGCGTACAGACACGGCGCCAGGGCCGGATGTGCCGCCCCCTGCGCGCTCAGCCGCGAGCTGGCCAGTACCACCCGATGGCCGGCCACGTCCAGGAAGGCTCCCGGGAACGGCGGCGCCACGGCGCGGATCATGGCGTGTACCCGCAGTCCCGGCCAGTGCGGATCCAGGCGACCGTCCTCGGGCCGGCGGCCACCGAAGTACGACCCCGCGGCCAGATCCATGGCTCGGGCCGGCGGCGGTCCGAGGGCCATGGCGGGCAACGCGGCGGCCAGCACGCGCGCGGCGGCGGCCGCCACGGCCATGGACACCGCCAGGGCGTCATCGTTCGCACCGATGGGCACCGCCTCCTGCGCCACGATCGCGCCGGCGTCAGGTCGCGCCACCATGTAATGTAGGGTCGCTCCGGTGTGCGTCTCGCCATTGGCGATGGCCCAGTTCACCGGCGCCCGGCCGCGGTAGTGTGGCAGCAGTGAGCCATGCAGGTTGAGCGCGCCCCAGCGTGCCAGTTCCAGCAGTTGCGGTGGCAGCATGGAGCGGTAATAAAAGGCCAGGATGTAGTCCGGCGCCAAGCGACGGATTTCCGCAAGCCACTCGGGAGCCGCGGGTGCCACCGGCGTCACGGCGCGCACGCCGCGCGCGGCGGCGAGCTCGGCGACACTGCTGAACCAGCGCTGCTCCCCGGCCTGGTCCTCATGGGTGAACACCAGGGGTACCCGTACGCCGTGATCCAGCAGCACCTGCAGACAGCGTTGACCCACCTCGCTGTAGGCAAATACGACTGCGCTAAACACGAGTGGTCTCGAGCACCCGCAGGCGCCCGGGATCTGCTTCCTGTTCCGGCGCGGAGTCCGGCGCGAGCACCGCCGCGACCAGGTAGCGCGGACGGCCGCGGACCTGCTCATACGTGCGTCCGACGTATTCGCCGATGAGGCCGATGCCGAACAGCGCAAGGCCAAGCAGGAAGAACACGATGGCGAACAGCGTGAACACACCCTGCACATCCGGGCCGTGCACGATACGGTCGTAGATCAGGTACAGGAACAGCAGCAGCGAGATGCCCGAGATCGCCATGCCGAGCATCGAGAACAGCTGCAGCGGCACCACCGTGAAGCCGGTCATCAGATCGAAATTGAGCCGGATCAGCTTGTAGAAGGAATACTTCGACTGACCGGCATGACGCGACTCGTGGGCGACCTCGATCTCGATCGGGTTGCTCGCATACAGGTACGCCAATGCCGGAATGAACGTATTGACCTCCTGCGAGCCGTTGACCGCATCGATCACGTGCCGCGAGTAGGCTCTGAGCATGCAGCCCTGGTCCGTGATGCGGATGGGCGTCATGCGCTCACGCAGGGCATTGATGCGTCGCGACAGGAAAGTGCGTGCCCAATGGTCGCGGCGACCCAGGCGGATCGTTCCCACATAGTCATGACCCGCATCGGCAGCCGCCAGCAACCGCGGGATCTCCTCTGGGGGGTTCTGCAGGTCGGCATCCAGCGTGATGACCACATCGCCGGCTGCGGCGGAAAATCCCGCCATGATGGCGGAGTGCTGGCCGAAATTGCGGCGGAAGATGATCACCCGCGTGTGCTCGGGCCGCAGCTGGTACTGCCCGCGCAGCAGCGCCACCGAGCGGTCCTTGCTGCCGTCGTCCACGAAGACGCACTCCCAGCTGCAGTCCAGCCGGTCGAGGGTCGCGTAGAGCCGGTCAAAGAGCAGCGGGAGGTTGGCCTCCTCGTTGTACACGGGGATGACAACGCTTAAGTGCGGGTGGTCGTTGCCTGACATGCCTGATTATCGGTTCTGTGGTGCTATTCTAATCTTAGAAAATGGACGACTACCGCTTCGAACTGGCTTCGACCCGCGACGCCTCGCGAATCGCCGCCCTATCGCGACATCTCATCGAGGACGGCCTGCGCCCGACGTGGCCGGCAGACCGCGTACTTTGCCATATCAAGCGTACCGACAGCGTTGTCCTGACAGCACGCTTTCAGGGTCCGCTGACCGTGCAGCTGGCGGGCTTCGCCATCATGCAGTTCGGCGACGACCACGCCCACCTGAATCTGCTGGCGGTGGAAATCGGCCATCAGCGCCGGGGACTGGGACGCAGGCTCCTGAGCTGGCTGCACGACAGCGCCCGGGTCGCCGGCACCTTTGACCTTGGCCTGGAGTTGCGCGCCAACAACGGCGGCGCACGGCGCTTCTATGAATCGCTGGGATACCAGGCCGGTGCCCTGATACCCGGGTATTACCAGGGCGTGGAAGACGCGCAGCGCATGAGCTGCAACCTGCGCGTCGGCCAGGGCCGCCTTACAGCGTAATGCCGACGGACTTGGTCTCCAGCATGCTCTCGATGCCGGCGCGACCGTGTTCCCGACCCCAGCCGGACTGCTTGTAGCCACCGAAGGGCACGGCGGGATCCAGGCCGGCGCCGCCATTCACCTGCACGCTCCCCGCGCGGATCTTGCGTGCCAGCTTGTGGACGATGCTCACATCGCGGGTCCAGATATAGGAGGAAAGCCCGTAGGTGGTGTCGTTGGCGACGCGCGCAATCCGGTCCAGATCATCATCATCGATCGGCATGGCGCAGATCACCGGCCCGAAGATCTCCTCACGCACCACCTTCATGCTGCGGTGAGTCTGCGCCAGCACCGTGGGCTGCACGAAGTAGCCCTCGGTGCCCTGGCGCTTGCCGCCCGTGACCACTTCGGCCCCTTCGCTCTGGCCGGATTTGATGTACCCGGTCACCCGATCCAGCTGCCCTTGCGAAACAAGCGGCCCCAGGTGGGTGTCGGGCTCCAGGCCCGACCCGACCTTGAGGGTCTGCGCCATGCCCGAGATACCCGCGACGACCTGGTCGAACACCTTCTTGTGCACGTACAGGCGCGAACCGGCCACGCAGATCTGCCCGGAGTTGGCGAACACCGCCATGGCAGCACCCGGGATGGCGCGCGCCATGTCCGCGTCCGGGAAGATGAACGTGGGCGACTTGCCGCCGAGTTCCAGCGTCACGCGCTTGAGGGTGGCGGCGGCGGCCTGCACGATCCACTTGCCGGTGGCCGTGGAACCGGTGAATGCGATCTTATCGACATCCGGATGTTCGACCAGCGCCTTGCCGGCCGGATCGCCGTAGCCGGTGACGATATTGACCACGCCCGGGGGGATGCCGGCCTCGAGCACCAGGCGACCCAGCAACAGCGCGCCGAACGGGGTGAGCTCCGCGGGCTTCAGCACCATCGTGCAGCCGGAGGCGACCACGGCGGCAAGCTTGTCGGCCTCCATGGCGAATGGAAAATTCCAGGGCGTGATGCAACCGACGACGCCGACAGGCTCGTGCAGCGTGTACGCCAGCTTGTTGGGCTCCGACAGTTCGGGCACCTCACCGTGCACTTTGCCGCTCCAGCCTGCGGCATAGCGCATGCCGTTGGCGGTGCCCAGGGCGCCGGCGAACTTGGCCATGCCAAAGGGCATGCCGTTGTCCAGGCTCAGCACCTGCCCGATCTCATCGGCGGCCTGCTCGATGAGCTCGGCCAGCTTCCACAGCAGCCGGGCGCGCGCAATCGGCGGCATGCTCGGCCACGGACCATTCTCGAAGGCGTTGCGTGCGGCGCGCACGGCCAGGTCGATGTCTTCGGCGCCACCGGCCGCGGCGTGTCCCAGCACCGTGCCCGTTGCCGGGTTCAGCACTTCGATGCGACCACCGGCACGCGGCTCGACCCATTCATTGTTGATGAGGAGTCCATGCTTCTTGCCCATGAAGGCCAGCGGGGCGGCAAAATCCGGTTTCAGTGCTGCGTTCATCTCTCGATCCTCACTTGTTGTCCTGCAGGCGCAGATGCGTCACGCCTTGGTCATCGGTGTACTCGTGGTTGTTCTCACACACGTACTCCAGCATTTCGTAGTTGGGCATCCGCTTGTAGGCGAAGGTGAACGTCCAGGGCTGCTCCAGAGTCACCGGATCCTCGACGGTGATCTGGTCATGCAGAATGTCCGGCGTCACCAGTCGCAGCCGCTCGGTGATGCGCATCTGGTCGCTGTGGGGCATCTCACTGTGCCCCAGCACCGACTCCTTCACCCCGACTGTATCCACCACCAGCGTGGAGCCCTCCCAGTGCGCGACTGAATGCCCGAAATAGGCGGGCGGGACATCCTCGATCTTCAGTTGCGGCTTGCCGACAAAAATGCGGCGTACCTGCGAAAACGCTTCGGCGATGATGGTGACCTGCCCGCGGGTCTGCAGAATCTCGAGCGGATAGATCGCCGACATCATCTCCGGCATCCCGTACGGCAGACAGTCCACGCCGCTGCCCGCAAGCGGCTCGCCCTTGGCGTCGGACTCGCGCTCCTTGGCACGTTTCGCCTCGTACGGACCCTGATACTTGGACTTGAGCAGCAGCTTGCCGTCGGGGGGCGGCAGGGTGGCAGGGTCCGGCGGACCGCCGCGGCCGAAGCCGGGATAGCGCTGCCAGTCACCGGTGAAGTCCACAGGACCTGCGTTGCTGCCGGCAGGTTTCTCGACATCGCCGGCCTGCGCCGCCGCAACGCCGAGCGCCACGGTCAAGGCAAAGACCCCGAGGCGGCGGCTGATTTGTTGTAAATACATGGTGTTACCTTGGGAACACGCCGGCTGGCGGATTGCCGTCGCTCAGTTCGCGCCCGTCCGCCAGGGTCGCCTTTTCCAGCATGCCGCCGGCCTGACCGTTGCGCAGCGGGTTGATGAGCAGCGTGACCTTGTCGCCCTGCTTCACGTCACTGAATTTCCAGCCGACGCGGGTGAGCACATTGGGACTGGCGCACTCGACGGTGTAGTGCTTGGACGCAGCGCCATCAGGCACCTCGAGCTGAATGAACACATGGGGGTTGGTCCATTCGAACTTGACCACGGTTCCCGTCACGGTGACGCGGTTCTGGTGGTCGAAGAGGGCGAAGGAATGGTGGGCGAACGCCGGCACCGCAGCCCCCTGCCCCAGGAGCATGAGCCCGAGCACCCTGGAATACCTCGCCATGAATCCCCCCCGTTTTCTTTCCGATGAACGCAGCAGCCTTTTATGACATGAGGCGACTACGGCCGCAACGGCCAGCTCCGGGGTCAGACGGGAACTGTGCACAATATGGTCAGGTTCGGCCAGAATCCGCGCCCTATGCTACATGGCTTGAACCTGGGCCTGGACCCGCGGCTGCCCATCACCGCCCACGCAGCGGATATCACCAGCGCCCTCGCCCGCGCCCCGGTGCTCATCGTGTGCGGGGCCACCGGCTCGGGCAAATCCACGCAGCTGCCCAAGATCTGCCTGGCGGCAGGACGCGGGACCGGCGGGATGATCGGCCATACCCAGCCGCGGCGCATCGCCGCCCGCGCGCTGGCCAACCGGATTGCCGCCGAACTGGGCACCCGCGTCGGGGCCGCCGTGGGCTGCCAGGTCCGCTTCGATGACCGCACCGGGCCTGACTGCCGGGTCAAGCTCATGACCGATGGCATCCTGCTGCGGCAACTGACCTTCGATCCGCATCTTGCAGGGTATGACACGCTGATCATCGATGAGGCGCACGAGCGCAGCCTCAACATCGACCTGCTGCTGGGCTCACTGAGGCGGCTCTGCGCACGGCGGCCCGACCTGCGCGTCATCGTCACCTCCGCAACCATCGACACCCAGCGCCTGGCAGAGTTTTTCGGCGGTGCCCCGGTCATCGACGTCGAAGGCACCAGCTATCCGGTGGAAGTGCGGTACAGGCCCCTCGAGGCGCCGGATGAGGACCTCGCGGAGCTGTCGCTGCCCGAGGGCATCGTGGCGGCAGTCCGGGAGTTATCCGCGGCAGACGCGGCGCCGCCCGGGGACATCCTGGTGTTCCTGCCGGGCGAAAAACACATCCGGGAAGCGTCGCTGGCACTGCAGCGCGCCCGCCTGGCGCGCCTGGAAGTGATGCCGTTGTTCGCGCGGCTCACGGCGCAGCAGCAGGAGCGGATCTTCGAGGCCCACACCGTACGGCGGGTGATCCTGGCAACCAACGTCGCCGAGACCTCCCTGACCGTACCCCAGGTGCGCCACGTCATCGACAGCGGCCTGGCGCGCATCAGCCGCTACAGCGTGCGGACCAAGGTCCAGAGGCTACCGCTGGAGCCCATCTCCAAGGCCAGCGCAAATCAGCGCCGCGGCCGGTGCGGGCGCGAGGCGGCGGGAATCTGCATCCGGCTTTATTCGGAAGAGGACTTTCTGGCGCGCGAGGATTTCACGCCCCCGGAAATCCTGCGCACGCATCTGGCGAGCGTGCTGCTGCAGATGGCAGCGTCGGGACTCGGCGATCCGGAGGAGTTCCCGTTCCCGGATCCGCCGGACACGCGCCAGATCAACGATGGCGTGCGGCAGCTGCAGGAACTGGGCGCCATGGACGAGCGGCGGCGCATCACGCCCCTCGGCGGGCGCATCGCCTCGCTCCCCTGCGATCCGAAGCTCGGGCGGATGCTGCTGGCTGCGGCGCGACTGCGCTGTCTAGCGGAAATGCTCATCGTCGCCGCCTTTCTTGCCGCGCAGGATCCGCGCGAGCGGCCGGCCGAAGCGCAAAGCCAGGCCGACGAAGCGCACGCCGCCTTCGCCGATTCCCGCTCCGATTTCGTGACCGTGCTGAATCTGTGGCAGCGGTATCACGAGCAGGCGGCCCACCTCGGCGGTTCGGCGCTGCGCAAGTGGTGCCGCGAACACTTCCTGTCCTTCGTGCGCATGCGCGAATGGCAGGACCTGCATGCCCAGCTCGGCCGCGCGACTCACGATCTGCACCTGAAGCGCAACGAGGCACCGGCTGCGCATGCGGACCTGCACCGTGCCGTGCTGTCGGGCCTGCTCGGCTCGATCGGCCTGCTGGATGAGAAGCGTGAATACTGGGGTGCGCGCGGTACGCGGTTCGTCATCGCGCCGGGTACGCCGCTGGCCTCCAAGCCACCGAAATGGGTGGTCGCGGCGCAGCTGGTGGAAACGACGCGGCTGTACGCGCGCATGGTTGCCGCCGTGCAGCCCGGCTGGATCGAGGGCGTCGCCGGCGCGCTGCTGCGTCGTGAGTACTCCGATCCGCACTGGGTAAGCGCGCGCGGTCAGGTGAGCGCTTATGAAACCGTGAGCCTGTATGGACTGCAACTGGCCAGCGCGCGGCGTGTGAGTTATGGCGCAGTGGCGCCGCTGGCCGCGCATGAGATTTTCGTTCAAGAGGCGCTGGTCGCCGGACGCAGCAGCATCAACACGCCGTTCGTCGTCGCCAATCGCGCGCTGGCAGCGCAGGTGGAGGGACTCGAGGCGCGCATCCGGCGTCGCGACATCCTGGTGGATGACGCCACCCTGGTGCAGTTCTACGCCACGCGCATCCCGCTACAGGTGAACTCCGTTGCAGGCTTTGAGAGCTGGTGGCGCGACATCGGGCGCGGCGATCCTGAAGCGCTGCACATGAGCCTGGCGGACCTGACCCGCCGCGAGGCGCCCGAGGCGAGCGGCGAGAACTTCCCATCGACCCTGAACATCGCCGGCAATCACCTGCCGCTGAGCTATCTTTTTGAACCCGGCAACGCGGCCGACGGCATCACGCTCAACGTACCCGAACCTCTGCTGGAGGCACTGGATGCCGAACAGCTCGCCTGGCTGGTGCCCGGCGCACGCCAGGAGAAAATTGCCGAACTGCTGCGCTCGCTGCCCAAGGCGATCCGGCGGCAGATTGTGCCCGTGACCGACCAGGCCCGGTCGGCGCTGGAGTCGGTGACTTCCGGCCCCCTGCCGCCGTTCCACGGCTGGCTCGCCGGCTGGATCACGGCGCGGGCGGGCACCCCCGTGAAGGCCGCCGACCTGGCCGCCGCCGTCCTGCCGGATCATCTGCGACTCAATATCCGGGTGCTGGACAGGACCACGGTACTGGCCGAAGGCCGCGACCTTGCGAAACTGCGGCGCCAGGTGCGTGGCAGCGCCGCGCAGGTTTCGCCCGATGTCCACCGCAGTTGGGATTTCGGGGACCTGCCGCAGACCCGCGAGGTGGTGCGCTCCGGCGTGCGCTTCAATGTCTGGCCCGCGCTGCGCGATGTGGGCTCCGGCATCACGCTGGTCGAGGCGCGCAGCCTCGCCGAAGCGGAGGAACTGGCACGCGCCGGACAGACACGCCTGGCCGTACTCGCGTTGCCGCAACAGGCGCGACATATCGCCCGACGCATCAGCGATGAGCGCGCGCTGGTGCTGCTGGCACAGGGTCTGGCCATGACGCGGCCGCTGGCCGAAGCGTGCACGGAGCGGATTTTCCGGGAGTGCTTCTGCAGCGATGAGGTGCCCCTGCCGCGCGACGCCCAGGCCTTCACACAACGTCTTGACGGCCACCGCGCGGACCTCGATGCGATCACCACGCGCTTCATCGCAACCCTGCGCAGCATCCTTGAGGAGCGCCGCGCCGCACGCGCCGCTGTGGATGCATTGCGTGAGGATCTCTTTGCCACAGGCATTGCGCAGATGCGGGCGCAGCTGGCGGCGCTGCTCGCCGACGGCTTCCCCGCCACGCCCGGGCAGCCCTGGTTCAACCAGCTGTCGCGATATCTGAAAGGGATCGCGCGCCGCGCAGGCCGGATCAGTGCCAATCCGGAGCGGGATGCGTCACTGGCCGCGCGCCTGCGACCGTTCGAGGAGCAATACCGCGCACTGTGCGAACGTGCCGTGCCGGTAGCGGCGATGCCGGCGCTGCGCCAGTTGCGCTGGATGCTCGAGGAGTTTCGCGTCTCGCTATTCGCGCAGGAACTGCGCACCCTGATTCCGGTGTCCGAGAAGCGCCTGCAGGAGCAGATCGAGCGCATCTCGCATCCGCAGGAGGGCAGCTAGCGCGCTTGCCACCCGCCGCCCCCGCGGTACAAGCTTGCGAGGCGCCATCTTGAGCTGGCGCGAATGAGGGGGAAGCGATGTCTACCGACACGAACGGCAGCGCCTATGGGCGCCCGCCCGCGCACTTCAACGAAACGCTTGCGGCCGTGGGTCCGGGCACGCCCTGTGGCGAGCTGCTGCGCCGTTACTGGCAGCCGGTCGCGCTCTCGGACAGCGTCAGGTCAGAACCACGAAAGGTGCGGCTCCTGGGCGAGGATCTGGTGCTGTTCCGTGACCGCAAGGGCCGCGCCGGGCTGCTGTATCCGCGCTGCATGCATCGCGGGACCTCGCTTTACTACGGCCGTGTCGAGCAGGACGGCATCCGCTGCTGCTACCACGGCTGGTTGTTTGACGTGCAGGGCAATTGCCTGGATCAGCCCTGCGAGCCGGACCACGGCCGCCACCGCGACACTGCGCGACAGCCCTGGTACCCGGTCGAGGAGCGCTATGGCCTGGTGTTCGCATACCTGGGGCCACCGCAGAAGCGCCCGCAGCTGCCGGCCTATGACAATCTCGAGACCCTGGGCCCTGGGGAATCCCTCTGGCGCAGCTACGGCGGCTTCGGCGCGACGGGTGATGATTCGCTCCCCGTCGTGCCCTACAGCTGGCTGCATATGAATGACAACGTGATGGACCCGTTTCATGTGCAGGTCCTGCACTCCACTTTCAGCACTGTGCAGTTCGTGCCGCAATTCGCCGTGATGCCCAAGGTGGACTTCTTCGAGACCGAAGCCGGCGTGTGCTATTCGGCCGTACGACAGCTGCCCGATGGCCGCGAGGTGGATCGGATTTCCTCCTGGTTGCTGCCGAACATCATGAGCGTGCCCGATGTGACGCTGAAGGCCGGTCCCTCCTCCGGCATCTCCTGGGTGGTGCCGATCGATGACAGCCACTATGTTCAGGCCATGGTCGCCCGGGTGCCGAAGGACGCGCCGTTTCGCAACATGCTTTTCAATGGCAAGACCTGGGGCCAGATGAGCGAGGCGGAACATCGCAACACGCCCGGTGATTACGAGGCGCAGGCTGGACAGGGCCCCATCACGCTGCACTCCGATGAACATCTGGCCACCTCGGATCGCGGTATCATGATGTTGCGACGCATGCTGCAGCAGCAGATGGAGGTCGTGGCCGCCGGCGGTGATCCGACCGGGGTCAGCTTTGATGCAGGAGCCGCCCTGGTGAAAGTGCGCTCCGGCAATTTCTATCGAGCGAGGCAGGCTTAGCTGACGGATAATGTTGCGACTGAGGTTCTATTCACCCGGAGAGGGATCTGCCGAGAGCATCGAACCGGGAGAATTCTTCCGCTTCATCGGCAGCATGCTCTGCCGGGGTGCCGGCAACGATGCCGTGGCCACGTGGATGTCCCGCTGGCTGCTGCGTGACGCCGAGTTCGCACGCGCCGAGTCCATGGACCCGGTGGTCATCTACTTCGAGAACAATGCCGGCCTGGCCTCCGCGGCCTACGGTCCGTTTGAAGGGCTGCACGTCAACGATGGCGCCGCCTGGGCCGGCACTCGCCAGCTGGCCCGGCTGGATCTCCAGACCCAGCTGTGGCACCCGCCCCGGGCACCGGACGGGTGGGCTTCACTGCTGGTCGCCCCGCCGGGCGTGTCCCGGTTTGACCTGATGGGGGACCGGCGCCGGCGCTGAGACACGTGCTTCAGCACTGCCAGGTGCAGCCGGTGACCCCGGGACAGCAGTTCGTTAATCCCAAACATTCTGTTACGTAACCCATGCGATCCTGCATGGTAATCTGCGGGCCGCAAGGCTTCGGGCGACAACAACAATCATGGCCGGGGCGCGGGCGCCGGCTGTCAGGCTGCCGGAAGATTTTTCGATTTGCGGGGAACACGTGCTGAACGAATCTGATCCGGACACCAACGCTGCCTCCACGGGACCCTGGGCATTCCTGCGCCGGCACCGGATGCTCATTGTCATTGTGATCGTCCTGCTGGTCGGCGGCGCCTGGTTCCTGCACCGGGCCAAGCAACAGAACGCGGCCAACGTGCGGCCCACCTTCTTCAATCGCAACAACGCCGTGGCGGTTTCAATCGCGACCGCCAAGACGGGCGACATCACGGTACGCATCCCGGGACTGGGAACCGTGACGGCGCTGACGACCGTGACCCTGAAGACGCAGGTGACCGGGATCATGGAGAAGGTCAATTTCAAAGAAGGCCAGATGGTCAAGAAGGGTGACCTCATCGCCGTGATCGACCCGCGGCCGTACGAGGCGGCGCTGGCACAGGCCAAGGCCAACCTGGCGCGCGATGAGGCATCGCTGGCCGATGCCCGTCTGGACATGAAGCGCTATGAGGACCTGATCAAGCAAGACTCGGTGTCGCAGCAGCAGGTTGATACGCAGCACGCGACGGTCGGGCAGGATGAAGGCACCGTTGCCTCCGACAAGGCCGCGGTGAAGACCGCCGAGCTCAATCTCGCCTACACCCAGATCGCCTCACCGGTTGACGGGCGCATCGGTCTGCGGCAGGTGGATCCGGGCAACTATGTCACGCCCGGGGACACCAACGGCATCGTCGTGGTTACTCAGCTGCATCCGATCTCGGTGCTGTTTACGGTGCCGGAAGACAACGTTCCGAGCATCATGCGTCAGGTCAAGTCCGGCGCGGCGCTGGCCGTCGAGGCCACCGGGCGCGCCAACCTCGAACATCTCGCCGACGGCACGCTGTCCAATACCGACAACCTGATTGACGTCACCACCGGCACTTTGAAACTGCGCGCCGAGTTCGACAACTCCGACGGCGCACTCTTCCCCGGACAGTTCGTCAACGTCTCCTTGATTGTCACCACACTCAAGGATCAACTCATCGTGCCCGCCGCGGCGGTGCGCCGTGGTGCGCCCGACGGCGCCCAAAGTGCCTTTGTGTACCTGGTCAATGCCAACAACACCGTCTCGGTACGGCCCGTCGTACTGGGCGTCGCCGACGGGGAGATCCAGGCAGTCAAATCCGGCATCGAGTTGAATGACGTCGTCGTGACCGATGGCGGCGATCGCCTGCGCGATGGCGCTGCGGTGCAGTTGCCGGACGCCACCGCCGCCGAAGTGGCCAAGGCCCGCGCGCAGGCCCAGGCCGAGCACAAGAACGAGGCGAAATTCCCCAACGGTCGCCGCCGCAGAAACGGCCAGGGTGGCTTCGGGCCCCCGGGCGGCGGCCCTCCGGGCGGCGGCAGACCTCCGGGCGGTGGCCCCCCGTGACGATCGCTGCACTCGCACGAGCCAGCACATGAATCCGTCACGCATATTCGTCTTAAGACCGGTGGCCACCACGCTGTTGATGGTCGCCATCCTCGTCGTCGGCATGCTCGGCTATAAAGAGCTGCCGTTGGCCGCCCTGCCGGAGGTCTCCTACCCGACGATCCAGGTCCAGACCTTCTACCCCGGCGCCAGTCCCGAAGTCATCACCTCGGCGATCACGGCGCCGCTGGAAAAGCAGTTGGGGCAGATGCCCGGGCTGAACCAGATGTCCTCCACCAGCTCGGCGGGCGCCTCGGTCATCACCATGACGTTCAGCCTGACGCTGGCGATCGACATCGCCGAGCAGGAAGTTCAGGCCGCCATCAACGGCGCCCAGAACCTGCTGCCCCAGGACCTGCCCGCGCCTCCCATTTATGCCAAGGTCAACCCGGCTGATGCACCGGTGCTGACGCTCGGGGTGACCTCCGAGGTGATGCCGCTGACGCAGGTCGAGGACCTGGCCGACGTACGCATCGCCGAGAAGCTCTCGCAGGTCAAGGGTGTCGGCGTCGTCAACATCAGCGGCGGGCAGCGTCCGGCCGTGCGCGCCGTGATCAATCCGCGCGCGCTGGCTGCCTATGGACTCAATATCGATGACCTGCGCACCACGATCAGCGTGGCGAATCAGAATGGCCCGAAAGGCACGTTCGACGGGCCCACGCGTGCCTATACCATCAATACCAATGACCAGCTCCGCAGCGCCGCGGAGTACTCCAACATCGTCATTGCGTATAAGAATGGCGCGCCGGTGCGGCTCAAGGACGTCGCGACCCTGCTCGAGGCTCCCGAGAACACCAAGCTCGGCGCATGGATGAATCGTACCCCGGCCCTGATCATCAATGTCCAGCGCCAGCCGGGTGCCAACGTCGTGGAGGTGGTCAACGAGATCAACGCCATGCTGCCCGCCCTGAAGGCAACGCTGCCCGCCGGGGTCGATGTGCAGCCGCTCACCGACCGCACGACCACGATCCGCGCGTCCATCAAGGACGTGCAGTTCGAAATGATTCTGGCGGTGCTGCTCGTGGTGCTGGTCATCTATGTGTTCCTGCGCGACCTGCGCGCCACCCTGATTCCGAGTCTCTCGGTGCCGCTGTCCCTGATCGGCACTTTCGCGGTGATGTACCTGGCCGGCTACAGTCTCAACAATCTGTCGCTGATGGCGCTGACCATCGCTACCGGCTTCGTCGTCGACGATGCCATCGTCATGATCGAAAACATTTCGCGCTATATCGAGGCCGGCGAGCCGCCTTTGGATGCCGCGCTCAAGGGCGCCGGTCAGATCGGCTTCACGATCATCTCACTGACGGTGTCGCTGCTGGCCGTGCTCATTCCGCTGCTGTTCATGCAGGACGTGGTGGGTCGCCTGTTCCGTGAGTTCGCGGTCACGCTCGCCGTGACCATCATCATTTCTGCGGTCGTGTCGCTGACGCTGGTGCCGATGCTGTGCGCACTGCTCCTGAAGCAGCGCGCCCCGGGGGACACCCACGGCAAAAGCCATACTGCCCACGACGAGGATCAGTCCAAGTGGCTGAACTCGACCATTGCCTGGTACGGGCGCCAGCTCACCTGGGTGCTCGACCACCAGCGTCTGACTCTGATCGTCGCGATTGGCACGCTGGCTGTCACCGCCGGTCTCTACATCCTCATTCCAAAAGGCTTCTTCCCCGACCAGGACACCGGTCTCATTCAGGGCATCTCGGTCGCCACCGAGTCGATCTCCTACGAAGCAATGGCGCAGCGCCAGCAGGCGCTGGCCGATATCGTGCTCAAGGACCCTGATGTCGTGAGCCTCTCCTCCTTCATCGGGGTGGACGGGAACAACGTGACACTCAACAGCGGCCGTTTCCTGATCAACCTCAAGTCGCGTGAGGACCGCAGTGCCACCGTCACTGACATAATCCATCGGCTGCAGCAGGAAACATCGAGTGTGTCAGGCGCAACGCTGTACATGCAGCCTTCGCAGGACCTGTCCTTGGACAATACGGTCAGCCGCACCCAGTACCAGTTCCTCCTGGAGAGCGCGAGTGCCGACACCCTGGCAACCTGGACGCCCAAGCTGGTCTCGGCCCTGCGCGAGCGACCGGAACTGGCCGACGTGGTCAGCAACCTGGAGGACAACGGACTTGCCGCATACATCAACATCGATCGCGATACGGCTGCACGGCTCGGCGTGAGCGTGGGCACGGTGGACAACGCGCTGTACGACGCCTTCGGCCAGCGCATCGTTTCCACCATCTTCACCCAGTCCAACCAGTACCGCGTCATCATCGAAGCCGATCCGCAAAGCTACGCCTCCACCAGTTCCATCCAGTCGCTGTACGTGCCGTCGGCCGCCGGCGGCCAGGTGCCGCTGTCGGCGATCGCCACGGTGGAAATGCAGGCGAAGCCGCTGCTGATCAATCACCTGGCGCAGTTTCCGGCGGCGACCATCTCCTTCAACCTGGCACCCGGAGCATCACTCGGCGCCGCAGTGGATGCCATCGAGAAGGTGGAGCAGTCGCTGGGGATTCCGCCGAGTGTTTCGACGACTTTCGAAGGCGCCGCGCTCGCCTTCCGCAACAATCTCACCAACGAACTGCTGCTGCTGCTGGCGGCCGTGGCGGTCATGTACATCGTGCTGGGCGTGCTGTATGAAAGCTTCATCCACCCCGTTACGATTCTTTCGACGCTGCCGTCGGCCGGCATCGGCGCGCTGCTGGCACTCATCGTGTTCGGCGATGACCTGACCATCATCGCCCTGATCGGCATCATCCTGCTGATCGGCATCGTCAAGAAAAATGCCATCCTCATGATCGACTTCGCGATCGATGCGCAACGCAACCAGGGCATGGCGCCGCGCGAGGCCATCTACCAGGCGTGCCTGCTGCGCTTCAGGCCCATCCTGATGACCACGGTCGCCGCCATCTTCGGCGCCCTGCCCCTGATGTTCGGCACCGGCACCGGCTCAGAACTGCGCCACCCGCTGGGCGTCACGATCGTCGGCGGCCTGCTGGTCAGCCAGGTGCTGACGCTGTTCACGACCCCGGTGATCTATCTGGCGTTTGACCGGATCGCCAAGCGCCTCGGACGCGAATCCGAGTCCACCGCCGCGCCTGGGCCACTGGCGGACCAGGCGACGTGAATATCTCGGCGCCGTTCATCGCCCGCCCGGTCGCCACCGTCCTGCTGACCATCGGACTGGCACTGGGCGGCGCCGCCGCGTTCAATTTCCTGCCCGTGGCGCCGCTGCCGAAGATCGACGTGCCCGCCATCTTCGTTTCGGCCAATCTGCCCGGCGCCAGTCCGGAAGTGATGGCTGCCACCGTGGCCACGCCGCTGGAGCGGCACCTCGGCGCCATTGCCGACGTGGATGACATGACCTCGACCAGCAATGTCGGCAGCAGCAACATCCAGCTGACGTTCGGTATCGACCGGGACATCGACGGCGCCGCCCGGGACGTGCAGGCCGCGATCGAAGCGGCGCATGCCGATCTGCCCTCGGCGCTGACCAGCAATCCCTCGTATCGCAAGGTCAACAGCTCCCAGTTCCCGGTCATGACCATAGCGCTCACCTCGGACATCCTCACGCAGGGTCAGATCTATGATGCGGCGGATGCGGTGCTTACGCAGCGTCTGTCACAGATCAACGAAGTCGGGGTCGTCAACATCAACGGCAGCGCGCTGCCGGCAGTACGGGTCGAGATCAATCCTCTTTCCCTGTCGAAGTACGGCATCGGCCTGCAGGACGTCGCGGCCGCCATCTCCAACGCGAATGCCAACGCACCCAAGGGAGCGATTGAGTCGAAGGGTCTGCATTACCAGATCTACACCAACGACAATGCCCGCGAGGCCGACCAGTACCGGGACCTGATCATCGGCACGCGCAACAACGGCATCATCCGCCTGCGTGATGTGGCGCAGGTGCTCGACATGCAGGACGGCGCCACGCAGAACCGGCGCACGTACGGCATCTACAACGGCAAGGCCGCCATCACGGTCCAGGTGTTCCAGCAACCCGGCGCCAACATCATCGCCGTGGTCGATGCGGTCAAGAAGGAGCTTCCGGAGCTCAAGGCCGATATCGATCCCAAGATCGACATGGAAGTCATCCAGGACCGCTCCATCACCATTCGCGGCTCGCTGCATCAGGTCGAGGAGACCTTGGTGATTGCGGTCCTGATGGTCATCCTGGTGGTCTATGTTTTCCTGAACAGTTTCCGCGCGGCACTCATTCCCGCCGTCGTGGTGCCCGTCTCGCTGATGGGTACCTTCAGCATCATGTACCTGGCCGGCTTCAGCCTGGACAACTTCTCCTTGATGGCCCTCACCATCGCCACGGGGTTCGTCGTGGACGACGCCATCGTGGTGATGGAGAACGTCACGCGCCACATCGAGAACGGGGTCAAGCCGATGCAGGCCGCCCTGCTGGGCGCACGGGAAGTGGGGTTCACCGTCATCTCCATGAGCCTGTCGCTGGTCGCGGTGTTCCTGCCGTTCCAGTTCCTCGGCGGCATCATCGGGCGCCTGTTCAAGGAATTCACGGTCACCTTGTCGGTGGCCATCCTGATCTCACTGGTCATCTCTCTGACCACGACGCCGATGATGTGCGCCCGGCTGCTCGGCCGCGAGCGGCACAAGAAGCCCAATGCCTTTGCGCGCAGCTTCGAGTCCAATTTCGAGTCCATGCGGCTGGGCTATGAACGCACGCTGGGCTTCGCGCTGAATCATCCGCTGCTGACGCTGCTGTCGCTGATCGCGACCATTTTCCTGAACTTCTACCTGTACACGGCCATACCGGCCGGCTTCTTCCCGCAGCAGGATACCGGTCAGCTGCAGGGCGGCATGCGCGCCGATGCCACGGCCTCGTTCGGCTTCATCAAAGGCAAGTTGCAGCAGGTGACGAAGATCATCCAGCAGGACCCTGCGGTGGTCAGTGTCGCCGGTGCGGTGGGCGGCGGCGGCTTCGGCGGCAATGCCAGCGCCCAGTTCAATGTGACTCTCAAGCCGCTCGCTGAGCGCCAGGCCTCAGCCGACCAGGTGATTGCGCGTTTGCGACTCAAGCTCAACAAGGTCGACGGCGTCATCACATTTCTGCAGGCCGTGCAGGACCTCGGCGGCGGCGGCGGCGGCCGCGCATCCAACTCCCAGTACCAGTACACACTGCTGGGCGATGATCTGAAGGAACTGCGCGACTGGTCGCAGAAGCTGAAAGTGGCCCTGCAGGACGTCCCCGAAGTGACCGACGTCGACACGGATCTGCAGCCCGGCGGCCTCGAGACAGACCTGGTCGTGGACCGGGACGCGGCGGCGCGTCTAGGACTGAACGAAAGCATCGTCGACAGCGCCCTGGGCAACTCCTTCACCCAGGCGCTCACCTCCACGATCTACAACCCGTTCAGCCCCCAGCAGTACCACGTGGTCATGGAAGTGGCGCCGGAGTTTTCGCAGTATCCGGAAGTTCTGAAGCAGCTCTACATCAGTACCGCAGGCGGCACGATCTCCGGCACCGAAGCCACGCAGGCGGTTGCCGGAACGACCACGTTCAAAGGCGTCAGCGCCTCAGCCAGCGCCGTTGCCAACGATGCCGCCCGCAACCTCGCGTCCAACTCGCTGGCCAATGCAGGTCGGGGCAATACCTCCACCGGTGCGGCCGTCAGCGTCGCCGCGGAAACCGTGGTGCCGTTCTCCGCTTTCAGCCACTACAATACGTCCACGACCCCGACCAGTGTCAACCACACCGGGACCTCGATCTCGACCTCCTTCTCCTACAATCTTCCGGAGGGCGTGGCACTGAGCACGGGCCTTGCCGCCATCGAACAGACCATGGCGCGCATTCACATGCCCATCAGCATCCACGGCAGCGCCTATGGCACGGCGCAACTGTTCCAGCAAAGTTCCAGTGGTCAGCCGCTGATTCTGCTGGCGGCATTGCTGGCGATCTACGTGGTGCTGGGGATGCTCTACGAGAGCTTCACCCAGCCCCTGACCATCATCTCGACGCTGCCCTCGGCGGGCCTCGGCGCGCTTTTGGCGCTGCTGCTCACGAATACCGAACTGAGCCTGGTCGCGTTCCTGGGGATCATGCTGCTGATCGGCATCGTGAAGAAGAACGCCATCATGATGGTGGACTTCGCGCTGGACGCGGAGCGCAACCTGGGGCTGGTGCCCCGCGACGCCATCGCACGCGCCTGTTCGCTGCGCTTCCGGCCGATCATGATGACCACCTTCGCGGCCATTGCCGGCGCCCTGCCACTTGCCCTGTCGACCGGTGACGGCACCGAGCTGCGTCGGCCGCTGGGTATTTCCATCGTCGGCGGTCTCATCGTGAGCCAGCTGCTGACGCTGTACACGACGCCGGTGGTCTACCTGTACGTGCGCCGCATCGGCGCCAAGCGCCGCGCCCGCAAGCAGCAGGAAGAGCGGCGGGACGGGGCCCGCCCCGACGGCGCCGCCACGATCTGACCGCGCCCGCTCAGCCGCGCCCGATATAGGGCATGTTCGTGGCCATGATGGTCATGAACTGCACGTTGGCCGAGAGCGGTAGCCGCGCCATGCTGAGCACGGCCTGCGCGACGTGCTCCACGTCCATCAATGGCTCCGGGGCCGCGCTCGCCTTGGCCAGTTTGTCGGCAAGCGCGGTGCGCGCGTTGCCGATGTCGATCTGCCCGCAGGCAATGTCGTATTCCCGGCCGTCGAGGGATGTGGACTTGGTGAGGCCGGTCATGGCGTGCTTGGTGGCCGTGTAGGGCGCGGACCGTACCCGGGGGGCATGGGCCGAAATGGAGCCGTTGTTGATGATCCGGCCGCCGCGCGGCGACTGGCTCTTCATGATCCGGAACGCCTCCTGGGTACACAGGAAGGCGCCGGTCAGGTTGGTGGCCACCACCGCATTCCAGGTCGCCACCGGCACTTCTTCCAGCGGCACCGCCGGGGCCGCGATCCCGGCGTTGTTGAACAGGACATCGAGCCTACCGAACTCGGCGCGCGTCCTGGCGAACAGCGCCTGCACGGAGGCCGGATCGGTCACATCGCAGGCCACCGCGCGGCCATTGCGCCCGGCCTCACCGGCGGCGGTGAGCACCTCACCCAGCGCCGGTTCGCGCCGGCCCGCCAGCACGACCTTGAAGCCTTCGGCCAGAAATGCCAGCGCGACGGCGCGGCCAATGCCGCTGCCGGCTCCCGTGATCAACGCGACCTTCAACACTGAACTCATCGCCGCACTCCTGGTCAATCCAGTAACGCCCCGGTCTTGGAGGCCCTTTGAACCATTGTATCCGCGCCAGGTGCCTGAGACCTGCCTCGCAAATTCATGCAGTTGCGCCGTATAGGTCGCACAACTGTAATAGGGTGCGTGCAGTCTCTCGCCCGGCGACTCCATTGAGGCCCTTACAATGCCGCTGACTTCCATGTCGATCATCAACATGCGACGCGAACTGTCGGTACGCTTCGAAAGCGCCACCCGTCAGTGGCTGGCGGCCCGGGCCGCCTACCGCCGGCTGCACGATTCCCACGTCAAGGATCTGTTTGCCCTGCGCGATGCCGCGCAACGACTGGACCAGGTCGAGCGGGGCCGCAATGCGCTGTTGCGCGACCTCAAGGCCCTGTCCGACTGAGGCGCTGGGTTGCTCAAAGCAGGCCGGCTTGCCCGAGCGTGAAGGGTCGTGCGATCCTTTTGCCGGTGGCTGCCCATATCGTCATCGAGCACTCGTCGAACCTGCGCCGGCAGCTGAATCTGCCCAAATTCGTTGCAGCCATCCACCAGGCCGCTTTGGCCACCGGCATGTTCCCGCTGGGTGGCATGCGCACCCGTGCCTACGAAAGCGAGCCGGACTGCGGCGCACACTGCCCCCGCGACAACACTTTCGTGCACCTGTGCGTGCGCGTCGGACAGGGTCGCGACCATGCGACCTGCCGCCAGGCCTGCGAGGAAATCTTCGCGGCCGCCTGCGAGCAGCTGCGCGAGGTCCACGCCCGCGCGCCGTTGGGCATTTCGGTGGAAATGCAGGAGCGGGACGCTGACAGCGGCTTAAGGCAGGGCAATATCCGCGACTACGCCAGCGCGGTTCGCGCCCGCCGCTGAAAAAAAGCCCCCGGCATCGTTCAGACACCGGGGGCTGTTCAGGCGCTTACCTTTCAGAACGCTACTGCTGCGGGGTGTCCTGCGCAGTGCCCTGCCCCTTGACGTTGACGTCGTTGGGGTTGGACAGCACATACATCACCACCCGGCGGTTCTTGGCGCGACCGTCGGCGTCCTTGTTGCTGGCCACCGGCTGCGTCTCGCCATAGCCCTTCGCCACCAGCTGATCCGGGCCCACGCCGTCCTGGAGCAGGTAGTCGAGGACGCTCTGGGCGCGACGCTGTGACAACTTCAGGTTGTACGCCGCCTTGCCCACGCTGTCGGTGTGGCCCTGGATTTCGACTTTCACGTGCGGGTGCTTCTTCAGCCCCTCAGCCACTCCATCCAGAATCGGCTTTGAATCCGCCGTCAGGTCTGACTTGTTGAACTCGAAATTCACGCCCTCCAGAGTGATGGCGGTCTTGGCGACGAACTGCGCTTCCGGAGCCGGAGCGGGTGCCGGAGCCGGCGGCGGCGGGGGTGGCGGCGGCGGCGGCGGCGGGGGTGGCGGCGGGGGCTCAGCGGCCACCGGCAACGCTACGGGGCTGCCGCCAAAGGAGTACTGGATGCCCAGCGTGTAGAAGAAGTCCTGGAGGTTGCCATTGCCCGGATCGGCCCAGCGCAGCTTCAGCTCCGGACGCAGCGACAGCTTGCTGGTCTTCTCTGAGCTTTCCCACAGTTTGATCATCAGGCCGACTTCGGTTTCGATGCCGAGGCGGGTGTCATAGCCGGGACCGAAATCACCGTTGAACCGGTAGTTGGTGCGTACGGCGCCAAAGCCCATGCCGATGTACGGGGATACCCAGCCGGCCCGGTTGCCGACCGCAAGTACGTCCAGCGACAGGGCGTCGAGGTTCAGGTGACCGGGAGGCAGCGGATAGTAACTGTTCGGGTCGGTCGCGTTACCGCTCAACTCGACGTTGAACACGGGGCCCAATTCGCGGCCGATCGCGCCGCCATAGGCGATGTCGTTATGGCTGACATCGCGGCCACGGTCGGGGGCAACCCCCCCAAAGAATGGCGCGATGTACCACTGGTCGCCGTCGGCTGCGCCAGCCAGGCCGGGAAGGGCCATGGCACACAACAACAATGCTCGGTTCTTCATGAAGACTCCTCTGGATCCGAAAAAGTGCCCGGGGCCTTGCGGGCCTCAGGCTCAAGCTAAGAGCGTCGCACACTAACAACAAAACCAAAGGGCGCGCTATAGGACTAATGTGCGGAAGGCGTGTAGGCGGATACGCCATTGTTGCTATCCCACAACGCCTCGCTCAGTGGTACGCATTAGCGCCGCGATCGTGCCAAAGCTTGACGTGGCTCTTTCTGAACCGTCAGCTGACAAACAGCTTCGTCTCGAGAAACTCTGCGACCTTGTCCAGCGCAACGCGGGTCTGCTGCGCGGTATTGCGGTCGCGGATGGTGACGCTCTGCGCGGCGGCGGTTTCCCCATCGATGGTGATGCAGTAGGGACACCCGGCCTCATCCATCCGGGCGTAGCGCTTACCGATGGCCTGCTTCACATCGTGCTCCATGAGTCCGCGCCGCCAGAATCTGCGGCGCAGGTCCTGGTAGAGCTTCTCACTCAGCTCCGGCATGCCGTCCTTGTTAACCAGCGGGAACACGGCCGCCTTGATGGGCGCGACCCGCGGGTGCAGGAGCAGCAGCTCGGGACTGGCACGCGCGGGATCCTCCGTGTACGCCTCACACAGCAACGCGAGCACACCGCGGTCCAGGCCCGCGGCAGGTTCGATCACGTGCGGCAGGTAACGCTCACCCTTGTGGCCGCCATTGGGCAGCAGCTCGCCACGCTCGTTGTCGAAATATTCAAGCTGCACCCGTGAATGCTTCTGGTGCTGCGCGAGATCGTAGTTGGAGCGATGCGCGACGCCCTCCAGTTCACCGAAGCCCGGGGCCGTGAACGGAAAGCGGTACTCGACATCCGACGTGCCGGCGCCCTCCTTCGCGTAGTGCGCCAGTTCGTCCCGGTCATGCACCCGCAGCTGCAGGTTTTCCCCGGCAAGACCCAGGCCCTGCCACCACTTCATGCGCTGATCGCGCCAGAACGCGTACCACTCGTGAGCCGAGTCGGGATGGCAGAAGAACTCCATTTCCATCTGCTCGAACTCGCGGCTGCGGAAGGTGAAATTGCGCGGCGTCACTTCATTGCGGAACGCCTTGCCGACCTGCGCGATGCCGAACGGCACCTTCACACGCGTGGTGTCGATGACATTCTTGAACTGCACGAAGATGCCCTGCGCCGTCTCGGGCCGCAGGTAGGCGACATCATCCTCGGTGGCGGTCGCGCCCACGTAGGTCTTGAACATCAGGTTGAAGGCGCGCGGCTCCGTCAGCGTGCCGACCTTGTCCGCGTCCGGCGCCACCACGTGGCCCCAGTCGGCGAGTGGCAGCTGCGACAGCGGCACGGCACGCGCCTCACCAAAGGCTTTTTCAGCCTTCTTTTTCTGTTTGTGCTCGCTGGCCGTATCCGGCATGAAGGCGAACAGCGGCTTGCCGTTGCGTTCGCCGCTGACGGGTACGTACAGCATCAGATGATCGAACCGGTAGCGCTGCTTGGTTTCGCGGCAATCCACCATCGGATCGCTGAAGCCGGCGATGTGGCCGCTGGCCTCCCAGACGCGCGGATTCTGGATGATGCTGGTATCGAGCGGCACGATGCGCACCGGTTCGCCGTTGGGACCTGGTTCGCCACCGCAGGGATTGAGAACCATGTCCTCCCACCAGGCATCGCGCAGGTTCTTCTTCAGCTGCGCGCCCAGCGGGCCGTAATCCCAGAAGCCGCTCTGGCCACCGTAGATCTCGGAAGCCTGGTAGATGAAGCCACGGCGCTTCGCCAGCGCCATGATCTTGTCCATGGATTTCATCAGGACGCGTTCACGAACTTGGTGACCAGGCAGGTCTCCAGGCCCTCGATGCCTTCCTCGGACCCGTGACCGCTTTCCTTGACGCCACCGAACGGCGACTCCGGCACCGAGATCTGGAAGCTGTTGATGCCGATCATGCCGGCCTCGAGCTGCTCGCCGAGCAGGTTCACGGTGCGCGAGGCACGCGAGAACGCGTACGCCGCCAGGCCGAAGGGCAGGCGGTTCGCGCGGGTGATGGCTTCCTCGAAGGTCGCAAAGGAGTTGATCAGCGCTACCGGACCGAACGGCTCCTCGTTCATGATGCGGGCTTCCTCGGGGATATCCGAGAGCACCGTGGGCTGGAAGAAGTAGCCCTTGCCGGCGATGCGCTCACCGCCGGTGTGGAACTTCGCGCCGTGCTTGCGGGCATCGGCCAGCAGGCTCGCCATGGCCGTAAGACGTCGCGGATGTGCAAGCGGGCCCATCTGCATGCCCTCGATCAGCCCGTCGCCGACCTTCAGCGCGCGCGTGCGCTTGGCAAAGCCTTCGACAAACTTGCCGTACACGGCCTGGTGGACATAGAAGCGCGTGGGCGACACGCACACCTGGCCCGCATTGCGGAACTTGGCCGCGACGGCCATGTCGAGCACCTGTTCGACATCGACATCGTCGAACACCAGCACCGGGCCATGGCCGCCCAGTTCCATGGTCGTGCGCTTCATGCCCTCGGCGGCGAGCTTCGTGAGCTGCTTGCCCACCGGGATGGAGCCGGTGAAGTGTACGGCGCGGATGATGGGCGAGGCGATCAGGTGCTCGGAGACCATCGCCGGGGCGCCAAAGACGACCGACAGCACCCCCTTGGGCAAACCGGCGTCGAGCAGAGCGCGCGCCACTTCCAGGGCCGACCCCGGGGTCTCCTCGGCGGGCTTGAGAATGCAGGTGCAGCCGGCGGCCAGCGGCGCGCCGATCTTGCGGGCCGGATTGCCGAGCGGGAAATTCCAGGGCGCGAAGCCCGCGACCGGGCCAACCGGCTCCTTGAGCACCGTCATGCGCACGCCGGGGGCACGTTGCGGCAGGACGCGGCCGTAGGCGCGACGGCCCTCCTCGGCATACCACTCGAAGATCTCGGCGGACATCTGCAGCTCGATGCGGGCTTCCGGCAGCGTCTTGCCCTCCTCCTGGGTGGCGATGCGCGCGATGTGCTCGGCGCGCTCGCGCAGCAGGTCGGCGGCGCGCTTGAGAATGCGGCCGCGCTCATGGGGCATCAGTGCCCGCCAGGCAGGAAACGCATCGCGTGCCGCTGCGAGCGCCCGGTCCAGGTCTGCTTTCGTGGCCAGCGGCAGCTGGCCGAGGACCTCTTCGGTCGCCGGATTGATCACCGGGATGTGCTCACGGTCGCCGCCTGCGACCCATTCCCCGCCAATGAGCAGATTCAGTTCGGTATAACGGGCTCGCAACATGGTCATCTCCTTGGCCGGAATCGGCGCGCATCCTAACAAACCCCTGTCCCGCCGACCACGGCCGGCG
>Ga0302316_10000180_pt1 | contig 57038 bp, 55 predicted proteins | sample III_Palsa_N3_2_FD_200456 | JGI IMG/M metagenome (GOLD analysis project Ga0302316, IMG submission 200456) | Peat permafrost microbial communities from Stordalen Mire near Abisko, Sweden - III_Palsa_N3_2 | ecosystem: Environmental > Terrestrial > Soil > Palsa > Peat permafrost | place: Sweden...
CTACGCTGCGTCCGTCGCCACCTCCCCCTCTCTTCGCTTCGCTCGGGGGTGAGGAGGAAGGGGCTTTTCCCTACTCCGCCGCCGCCGCGTCCAGCTTGTCCTGGGTGTTGGTGTCGAAGTCGCTGGCTTCGTGCCGCTCTCTGAGTTGGCTGGACGGCTCGCCCATGACGCGGTTGACCATTCGGCCGCGCTTGACGGCGGGGCGTTCGGCGATGGTGTCGGTCCAGCGTTGGACGTTTTTGTAGGAGGCCACATCCAGGAACTCGCCGGCTTCATAGACCACGCCCTTGGCCAGGGCGCCGTACCAGGGCCAGACGGCCATGTCGGCGATGGAGTAGTCGGCGCCGCCCAGGTATTCGGCCTCAGCCAAACGCCGGTCCAGCACGTCCATCTGCCGCTTCACCTCCATGGCGAAGCGGTCGATGGCGTATTCGATCTTGGTGGGAGCGTAGGCGTAGAAGTGGCCGAAGCCGCCGCCCAGATAGGGGGCCGAGCCCATCTGCCAGAACAGCCAGGACATGACCTCGGCGCGGGCGGCCGGGGCCGTGGGCAGGAAGGCGCCAAACTTTTCCGCCAGGTGCACCAGGATGGCGCCGCTCTCGAAGATGCGGATCGGCTCTGGCCCCGAGTGGTCCATCAGGGCGGGGATCTTGGAATTGGGGTTCACGGAGACGAAGCCGGAGCCGAACTGGTCGCCCTGGCCGATGTTGATCAGCCAGGCGTCGTATTCGGCGCCCGCGTGACCGAGGGCCAGCAGCTCCTCCAGCATCACCGTCACCTTGACGCCATTGGGGGTGGCCAGGGAGTAGAGCTGGAAGGGGTGGCGGCCGACCGGCAGGTCCTTGTCGTGGGTGGGGCCCGCGATGGGTCGGTTGATGTTGGCGAACCGGCCGCCGCTGTCCTTGTTCCAGGTCCAGACCTTGGGCGGCGTATAGGCGGCGGCGGTCATCGCGGCGTCGGTCATCGCATCGGTCATGGGGGCGGGTCCTCGGTCCTATGGGCTCGTTGAAGCGGCGCCCAGGTTATGGGGGCGGGACGCGGCAAGCGGTAGGGGGCGAGCGCGTAATAGCGCGGGTGGCCTAGGTCTCGTCCAGATAGGCCGACAGTTCGCCCAGCCATTTGCGGGCGCCGCTGTCGTCGGCTTCGCTGGCCGACTGTTCGATGCCGGAGCCGAAGTCAGTGATGGCCTGCAGGCCGAAGCCGCCGCCGGAGCCGCGCAGATTGTGGCCCAGGATGATGACCGCGTCGAAGTCGGCCCGGTCCAGGGCCGCCAGCATGACGATCACATCGCGCCGGCAATTCTCCAGATAGGCGGGGGTCTGTTCGGCCAGGCGCTTGGCCGCGCGCGCGGCCCGGTCCTTGGAGGCCGGCAGATCCGGCGGCGTCGGGCTCTTGACCGAGGCGTGGTCGCGAATGGCCTGCAGCAGGACATCCTGCTTGATCGGCTTGGTCAGGTAGGCGGTGCAGCCCGCGGCGAGACAGGTCTCGCGATCGCCCTTCAGGGCCGAGGCGGTGACCGCGATGATCGGCGTCGGCGCCCGGCTGTGGGAGTGTTCCCAGGCCCGGATGGTCCGCGTCGCCGCCAGGCCGTCCATGACCGGCATCTGCCGATCCATCAGCACAAGGTCATAGTGGCCGGCGATGAACATCTGGCAGGCGATGGCGCCATTCACCGCCACGTCGATCCGGTAGGGGGTGTCCTGCAGATAGGCCATGGCGATGGCGCAGTTGTCCGGCGAATCCTCCGCCATGAGGATCTGCAGCGACGGCAGCGGCGCGGTGGGATGGGCGCCGACGGGCGCGGCCTCGAGCCGGCCGACGCTGGACCAGACCTCGAAGGGTACGGAGAAGGCGAAGGTGCTGCCCTCGCCGACCTTGCTGGTGACCCAGATGCGGCCGCCCATGAGTTCGACCAGGCGTTTGGAGATGGTCAATCCCAGGCCGGAGCCGCCGAACCGGCGCGTGGTCGAGGAGTCGGCCTGGGTGAACCGTTCGAAGATGAGCGGAAGCTTGTCTGGCGATATGCCGATCCCGGTATCGGTGACAGTGAAGCGCAGCGCGGTCGGGACGGCGTCGTCCTGATGCTGTTCGACCTTCAGGGTCACCGCGCCGACTTGCGTAAATTTGATCGCATTGCCGAGCAGATTCATGATCACCTGGCGCAGCCGTGTCGGGTCGCCGACCAGTTCGTTGCTGACCCCGGGCGCGATCTCGAAGCTCAGGCTCAGGCCCTTTTCCTGCGCCCGCGTGGCCACCATCTCGATCACCTTTTCCAGGTGGTCGCTGAGCGAAAAGCCGGTCCGTTCCAGATCCAGCTGCGAAGCCTCGACCTTGGACAGATCGAGGATGTCGTTGATCAGATTGAGCAGGTTGTCGCCGGAGCGGCGGAAGATCTGCACGAACCGGTCCTGTTCCGGCGTCAGCTCCGTCTGCGCCAGCAGGTCGGCGATGCCCATGATCGCGTTCATCGGCGTGCGGATTTCGTGGCTCATGCTGGCCAGGAAGTCCGACTTGGTGCGGCTGGCGCTTTCGGCGGCGGCCTTGGCCAGCTGCAGTTCCAGCTCGAACCGCTTGCGGTCGGTCACATCCCGGGCGGCGGCGAACACGCCCTGGAGCTTGCGGTTGCGGTCATAGAAGGTGGTGGCGTTGTAGGAGACCACGGTTTGCTTGCCGTCGCGGGCCCGGGCGGTCAGCTCGTAATCGGTGACCGACTTCTCCACCAGCACCCGCTTGATGCCGGCTTCGGCCCTGGCCGGATCGGTGAAACAGTCCTTGAACGGCGCGCCGATCAGCTCGTCGCGGGTGCAGCCGGTGAGGGCTTCCATCTGTTTGTTGACGTCGGTGATGATGCCATGGGGGTCGGTGGTCATCAGGGCGTCGATGTTCGATTCGATCAGCGAGCGGGTATAGAATTGCTGATCGCGCAGGCGCTGGTCGGACTTCTGCTGTTCTTCCTCCACCACCTTGCGCGCGGTGTTGTCGGTGCCGATCAGCAGATAGCCGATGATGGCGCCGCCGGCGTCGCGCAGGGCGGTGACGGAGACCACCGCCGGAAGCCGGGCGCCGTCCTTGCGGATGTAGGTCAGCTCATAGATGTCCTCGATCCCGCGCGAGGCCTTGAACACCAGGGCTTCGAAGCCTGGGGTGATCGCGGTGGCCAGCTCCGCGCTCAGGGCCTGGGCCCTGGCGACCAACTCACTGGGGTCGGAGATGTCGGCGGGGGTGATGGTGTTTATCACCTCGGCGGCGGTGTAGCCGAGCATCCGCTCGGCCCCGACGTTGAAGATCTGGATCACCCCCTTGGCGTCGGTGGCGATGCTGGAAAAGTTGGCGCTGTTGAAGATGGCGCTCTGCAGCGCGCCGGCCTGGAGGAGCGCCTCCTCGGCCTTCTTGCGGGCGGTGTTGTCGGTGCCGATCAGCAGGTAGCCGATGATCGCGTCCGCCGCGTCGCGCAGGGCGGTGACGGAGACCACAGCCGGAAACCGGGCGCCGTCCTTGCGGATGTAGGTCAGCTCATAGATGTCCTCGATCCCGCGCGAGGCCTTGAACACCAGGGCTTCGAAGCCCGGTGCGATCGGCGTGCCCAACTCGATGCTGAGCGCCTGGGCCCTGGCGATGAGCTCTTGGGGATCGGAGAGGTCGGCCGGGGTGATGGTGTTCATCACCTCGGCGGCGGTGTAGCCGAGCATGCGCTCGGCCCCGACGTTGAAAATCTGGATCACCCCCTTGGCGTCGGTGGCGATGCTGGAAAAGTTGGCGCTGTTGAAGATGGCGCTCTGCAAGGCGTCGGCCTTGACGATCGATTCTTCCGTCCGGTGATGAGCCTCGTTGTTACGACCGCGGGGCGGCGAACCGCCGGCGCCCGTGAGCTTTTCCGACCTGGAAATGGTGTGTCCTGACTCAGTCGTACAATGCGGACACTGTACTGAATTTAGGGTGCAACAGGCTGGAACAATAGGGTCAGGGCTGTTTCGAGCTGGCTGTCGGAATAGGGCTTTTGAATGAACTGACCGCCGCCCACGAAATGGTCGGTCATGTCTCCGCTCAAGGGACTGCCGGAGGTGTAGAGCACGCGCAATTCGGGGCGAAGCTGGATGGCGTGATCGGCGATGCCATAACCGCCCTGCGCCACCCGGCCGAGCCTGATATCGACAAACAGCGCGTCGATCTGATTGGGCGTTGAGAGGTGAGCAAACGCTTCATCGGCGTCGCTGGCGAGAAGCGTGGCGTGACCCAGATCGCCGATCGTCCACTCGGCGTTCTGACGAATGAACACCTCGTCTTCAACGATAAGAACAATCGCCATCAGAACGCCATCGGCGTTGAACGCGGCATTTTGGATCGGATTCCCCTGCCGCCTCGCACATAGACTCCGGCGCACTCACCCATAACCGGGGCCGGCAAGAAAGGTTCCGAGCTCGGCGATATTTTTTTCGCCCGCGTCTTGGGCGGCCCGGCGACCGGGATTCCGCGCCGCCCAGGCCTTCGCTCGCCCCGTCAGCTGATCACCGCCCTCGGCTCCAGATGGCTCTCCAGGCCGAAGACGCCGTATTCGCGGCCGATGCCGGACTGTTTGAAGCCGCCGAAGGGCGCCAGGGGTTCATGCGGAGCGCCGTTGATGGCCACGCGGCCACTGACCAGCTGGTCGGCGATGGCGCGGGCGTGGTCCGGATCGCCCGACTGCACATAGGCCTGCAGGCCATAGGCGGTGTCGTTGGCGATGGCGACCGCCTCGGCCTCGTCGCGGTAGGCGATGACGCTCAGCACCGGGCCGAAGATCTCCTCCCGGGCGATGCGCATCTGGTTGGTGACCCCGCTGAAGACGGTTGGACGCACGACCCAGCCGCGCTCGACGCCCTCCGGCCGGCCCACGCCGCCGGCGACCAGCTGGGCGCCCTCTTCAAGGCCCAGGCGGATATAGCCCTGCACCCGGTCGTACTGTTTCTGGCTCACCAGGGGTCCGACCAGGGTGGCGGGATCGGTCGGGTCTCCCGCTTGGATGCCGGCGACGGCCGCCTTAAGGCGCGCCAGCACCTCGGGCAGGCGGGCCTGCGAGACCAGCACCCGCGTGCCGGCGATGCAGGCCTGGCCGCTGTTGCCGAAGCCGCTCATCAGCACCGTGGGGATGGCGGCGTCCAGGTCGGCGTCGTCCAGGATAATGTTCGGCCCCTTGCCGCCCAGCTCCAGGGTCACGCGCTTGAAGGTCTCGGCGCCGGTGCGCAGAATCTCACGGCCAACGGCGGTGGACCCGGTGAAGCTGAGCTTGGCCACGTCCGGATGGCGGCTCAGCGCGGCGCCCACCACCTCGCCCCGGCCGTTGACGATGTTGAACACGCCCGCCGGCAGGCCCGCGGCGTGCAGGCGTTCGGTCAGCACCTGGGTCTGGGTCGCGCTCATCTCGCTGGGCTTGATGACGATGGTGCAACCGGCGGCGATGGCCGTGGCCAGCTTGCCGCAGATGAAGCCATAGTTGCTGTTCCACGGGGTGATGGCGGCGACCACGCCCAGCGGCTGCATGGTGACCTCGGCCCGGCCGATGGTGCGGGAGAAGTCGTAGGCTTCGAGGGTCAGGGCCATGTCCAGGAAGACTTGAGCGGCGTGGGGAACAGAGAAGCCGACCACCGGTCCGGGCGCGCCGTATTCTTCGGTCATCACCGCCGCCAGCTCCTGCGGGCGCGCCGAGACGGCGGCGTGCAGACGGCGCAGCATATCGATACGCTCGGCCTTGGATGTGCGGGAGAAGGCGGGAAAGGCCCGTCGGGCGGCGGCGACCGCGGCCTGGGCGTCGACTTCGTCGCCCAGCCGCACCGTGCCGATCCTGGCCTCGGTAGCGGGGTTGAACAGGTCGGCGATCTCCTCGCCGTGCGGCGTGACGAAGGCGCCGTCGATGTAGATCTGGTCGATAGTGCGCATGGGGCTCTCCATCCTCGATGGCGTGCATATGCGCCCGGGCCATTGATCTGATAAGACCGGGAAACTGGCACAAGCTGATAAGCAAAACCGGACAATGGCGCGAGGCAGTCTTTTCGAACTGGAAGCCGTCCAGGCCGTGGCGGCCGCTGGCGGCTTTCGCACCGCGGCGCGCGAGCTGGGCGTGTCGTCGTCCGCCGTCAGCCAGGCGATCGGCGCCTTGGAGGCCCGGCTGGGCGTGCGCCTGTTCAACCGCACCACCCGCAGCGTCTCCTTATCGTCGGCGGGAGAGCAGTTTCTGGCCGAGATCGGGCCGGCGCTGGCGGCGATCCGCCACGCGGTCGAGGTGGTGGACGAGCATCGCAGCGAGCCGACCGGAACCCTGCGCATCAACACCTCGCGCGGGGCGGCGCGGATGATCCTGGCGCCGGTGGTGCTGGCCTATCTGCGCCGCTACCCGCGCATGCAGGTGGAGCTGGCGGCCGAGGACGCCCTGGTGGACATCACCGGCCGTGGGTTCGACGCTGGCGTCCGCATCGCCGAGGCCGTGCCGCCGGACATGATCGCCGTCCCCATCGGCGAGGATATCCGCCCCATGGTCGTCGGCTCGCCGGCCTATTTCGAGGGGCGCGAGCGGCCGCGGGTCCCGGGCGATCTGCAGGCCCACGTCTGCATCAAGGCCCGGATGTCCAGCGGCGCCCTCTATCGCTGGGAGTTCGAGCGACGGGGCGAGGTGCTGACGGTAGAGGTTCCGGGCGCGCTGACGCTGAACGAGTCCGATCTGATGCTGCAGGCGGCGCTGGCGGGCGCGGGGCTGGCCTATCTGTCGGAGGCGTCCGTGCGGGAAGACATCGCGGCGGGGCGGCTGATTCCGGTGCTGGAAGACTGGACGCCGCCCTACCCTGGCCTCAGGCTCTACTTCCCCGGCCGCCGCCACCAGCCGGCCAAACTGCGCGCGCTGGTGGCGATGCTGCGCGAGGGCGCCTAGGCCTTCAGTCGCCCCGCCAGCTCCACCAGCCGATCCACCTCGGCCTCGGTGTTGAAGTAGTGGGGCGAGGCGCGGAGTATCACCGGCAGTTTGCGGGCCTCGGAATCCAGGCGGGTGCTGTTCGGCAGGGAGGCGCCGATAACGATGCCGTCCGCCTCTGCGGCGTCCAGCACCTGGCGGGCGTTGTGACCGGCGACCTGGAAGCTGACGATGGCCGATGGGTCGCGGCCGAGGTCGAGCAGGGTGATGTGGCTCATCGCGCCGAAGCCTTCGCGCAGACGGCCGGCGAGCTGGCGGCAGCGGGCCTCGATCGCCTCCAAGCCGATTGCGCGGGCATAGTCGACCGCGGCGCCCAGGCCCAGGCGGGCGGGGTAGTTATTCTCCCAGGTCTCGAACCGGCGCGCGTCGGGGCGCAGGGTATAGGCGTCGTCGGCTGTCCAGGGCGCGGCGAAGTGATCGATCATCGGCGGCTCGAGGCTGAGCATCAGCGCGCGCCGGACATAGACGAAGCCGGTGCCGCGCGGCCCGCGCAGGAACTTGCGCCCGGTGGCTGAGAGCATGTCGCAGCCCAGCGCCTCCACATCCACCGGCATCTGGCCCACCGCCTGGCAGGCGTCGAGCAGGTAGGGAATCCCTGCCGCGCGGGCGATTCGGCCGACCTCGGCGGCGGGATTGACCAGGCCGCCGTTGGTGGGAACCCAGGTGATGGCGATCAACTTGGTGCGAGGCCCGATCATCCGCTCCAGCGCCGCCACATCCAGGGCGCCGGTATCATCGTTAGGGACCACGTCGATGACGACGCCGCAGCGTTTGGCCGTCTGCAGATAGGCGACATAGTTGGCCGCGTATTCCGCCTGGACGGTGAGGATGCGGTCGCCCGGCTGAAACGGCAGGGCGTAGAAGGCCATCTGCCAGCCGACGGTGGCGTTCTCCACCAGGGCGATCTCGTCCGGCGCGGCGTTCAGCAGGCCGGCGACGCTGGCGTAGACGGCGTCCAGCCGCGCCTGCTCGCGGTCGGCGGCCGCATAGCCGCCGAGCTGCTCCTCCAGCTTGATATGCTCGACCATCGCCTCGACCACCGGCCGGGGCATCAGGGACGATCCGGCGCTGTGCAGGAAGGTCAGCCCTTCTGCCGCCGGCGTGTCGGCGCGTATCCGCGTAAGGTCCACAGCCTAGCCGTTCACGTCGACGACGACGCGGCCGCGCACCTTGCCGTCGAGGATATCCGGCGCCAGGGCGATCACTTCTTCCAGGCCCACCCCTTGGGTCATGGCGTCCAGCCGCGTCAGATCGAGGTCCGAGGCCAGACGCCGCCAGGCCTCCGTGCGGCGCGGGAGCGGACACATGACGGAATCGACGCCGGCCAGAGTCACGCCACGCAGGATGAAGGGCGCCACCGAGCCGGGCAGATCCATGCCCTGCGCCAAGCCGCAGGCGGCGACAGCGCCGCCGTAGCGGATCTGGGCCAGGACATTGGCCAGGGTGTGGCTGCCGACCGAATCCACCGCCCCGGCCCAGCGCTCCTTGCCGAGCGGACGGCCAGGTCCGGAAAGCTCCGAGCGCTCGATGATGTCGGCGGCGCCCAGGCCGGTCAGATAGTCGGCCTCCTGCGCCTTGCGGCCGGAGGAGGCGATGACCCGGTAGCCCAGCTTGGAAAGCAGGGCGATGGCGACGCCGCCCACGCCGCCCGAAGCGCCGGTGACCAGGATGTCGCCGCGATCGGGAGTGATCCCTTCCCGCTCCAGCGCCATCACGCACAGCATGGCGGTATAGCCGGCCGTGCCGATCGCCATGGCCTGGGCGGCGGTGATGCCGTCGGGCAGTTTGACCAGCCAGTCGCCCTTGACGCGGGCCTTCTGGGCCAGGCCGCCGTGGTGGCTCTCGCCCACGCCCCAGCCGTTCAGGACCACCCGGTCGCCGATACTGAAGCCCGCATGATCCGAACGCTCCACCACACCGGCGAAGTCGATGCCGGGCGTCAGGGGAAAGGTCCGCACCACCGGCGCGCGGCCGGTCATCGCCAGGCCGTCCTTGTAGTTCAGGGTCGAATACTCGACCCGCACATCGACGTCGCCGTCCATCAGGTCGGCGTCGGTGAGGGTGACCAGGCGGGTTTCCTGGCCGGCGTCGGTCTTGAACACGCGAAGGGCGCGAAACTCGGAAGACATCAGTTGGGCTCCTTGGGAGAAATGGGGGTCAGTCCGAACCGGTCGCCGCGCTTGCCGCGCACTGCCAGGTCCACCGTGTGAAGCCGCCGCTCGCCCTCCATGCGGTGCTGCGATCCGGGCATGTGCAGCATGGCCTGATAGTCGCCGAGGGAATCTTCCAGCGCCTGGGTGAAGCCCTGGGCGTCCTGGGCCTTGTTCATCTGGATCTTGGCCATGCGCAGGGCTTCGGGACTGTTTTCCGCGACGCGGCGCGCCCAGGCGAAGGCCTCCCGTTCAAGATCGGCGGGCGCCAGGACGCGGTTGACCAGCCCATAGTCGGCGGCTTCCTGGGCGGTGATGAAGCGGCTCTCGAAACACAGTTCCTTGGCCCGGCGCACGCCGATGTCCCAGGGGATCGACATATATTCGACGAAGCCGGCGAGAAATTCCGCATTGTCGGCGGCGAACACTACGTCCATCGCCGCGGCCAACATCCAGCCGGCATAGATGCAGTAGCCCTCGACCATGGCGATGGTGGGCTTGGGGAAGTTGCGCCAGCGGACCAGCAGGTCGAGGTTGTAGTGTTTGAACTGGTCGTAGGTCTGGATGCCCGGCTTGGCGCCCAGCATCTTGCGGTATTCGATCTCTTCCGGCGTGCCGAGGTCATGGCCGGTGGAGAAGACGCCGCCCGAGCCGCGCAGCAGCGCCACCCGCACCGCCTCGTCATGCCTCGCCAGCTCAAAGGCCTGATCCAGCTCGTCGAGCATCCGGTAGCCCTGGGCGTTGCGGCGCGCGGACCGGTTCATGGTGATCACGCCGATCGGGCCGTCGACCGCATAGAGGATGTGTTCGAAATCCATGGACTACTCCATCGTGGAAGGCTGGCGTTCGTTCGGGTTTGGATTAAAGGCGCCTAGCGCGACCGGCCCCGTGCGGCGACGGGCCAGAGGGCGCGCAGGGTGTCGCCCTGCACCACGTGATAGGTGTCGTGCAGGTTCACGGTCGGGTCGCAATGGGGCGCGGCCAGGGTGACGATCTCGGCCAGGGCCAGGGTCTCGCCGGGCGGCAGGATCAGCGCGCCATGCTCGTCGCCCATGAAACGGTACTGGGCGCCGGCGGGGGCGCCCGCGATCACCACCGGCGGATCGGCGTCGGTGGAAAAGGCCTTGAAGCCGCCGTCCACGGTGACCAGGCCGGGGGTGTTGGCGCTGACCACGCGGGTATCGACCATCAGCGAGGTCTCGAACGGCGGCGAGGCGGCCCCCTCCCCTGTCAGGTCGCAGGCCAGATACTGGCTGTCCATGAAGACATAGGAGCCGACCTGCAGCTCGGTGAACAGGCCCTGCGCGGCGTCGATCCGATGGGTGCCGGTGCCGCCGCCGGTGACGATCTGCGGCGCGCCGCCGGCCTCAGTCAGGGCGTCGATCACCGAGCGGATGAAGACCGCGCGGTCGGCCATGGCCGCCTCGCGGTCGGCGAAGCTTTCGATGTGCTGATGTGCGCCGCAATAGCACTGGACGCCCAGGTAGCGCAGGCTGTCCTCGGCCCGGATCGCCTGCAGCACCGCGACAGCCGCCTCCGCCGTACGGACGCCGGTGCGATGCATGCCAGGGTCGATGTCGATGATCAGGTTCACGATCTGGCCAGCCTTGTGGGCGGCGGCGCCAATGGCGGCGACATTGGCCTGATTGTCGACCACGCACATCAGGCCTTCGGTCCGCGCTCTCAGGGCCACCAGCCGCTCGATCGCCGGGGCGGAGACCACCGGCGAGGTGATGTGCAGGCCGGTGGTGACGCCATTGTCGGCCATCACCTCGGCCTCGCCGATCTTGGCGCAGCAGACGCCCAGGGCGCCGGCCTTCACCTGCAGGCGGGCGATGTCCGGGCTCTTATGGGTCTTGGAATGGGGCCGCAGCTTCAGGCCCTTGGCGGCCGCGAAGGCGGCCATGGCGGCGATGTTGCGCGTCAAGGCGTCCAGCTCGATCACCAAGACGGGGGTGTTCAGGTCGCGGCGCCCGCCCTGGCGGTCCACCAGATGGCGGTGCAGCTCTTCGTCGGTCATGGCCGGTCTCCGAATGAGGATGAAGGGGCGCCAGGATCAGGCATGGGCCGCCCGCTGGATCAAGGCGGCGATCTCCGGCGCGTGGCTGACGATGCCGAGATGGCTGGCGGCCAGTTCGATCGTCACGGCCTTCATCCGCCGCGCCATGAACCGCTCCAGGTCCGGGTTGATGGTCCGGTCCAGGGTGGAGACCTGATAGAAGCAGGGCTTGGAGCGCCACGCCGCGCGCGTGACCTTGGCCTGGAACAGGGTGTCGGAAATCGGCCCCTGCACCGCGTAGAGCGCCCGCGCCTTGGCCGGATCGAGATCGCCGCCGAAGTCGTGCAGGAAGGCCGCTTCGCTCAGCTGTGCATAGCCGCCGCTGTGGACGACGCCCGCGCTCGCCGGCGGGGTCGGATAGGTCTTGGCCAGGGCGGTGTAGTCCTCGTTCGCGTCCGGCGCCCGGGCGGCGCAATAGACCAGGGCGCTGACCTTGGGATCGTCGCCCACCTGGGTGATGATCTCGCCGCCGTAGGAGTGGGCGACCAGCACCGTGGGCCCATCCTGCAGCGCCAGGGCGCGGCGGGCGAAGGCGCAGTCTTCCTCCAGCGACTGCAGCGGGTTCTGCACCGCCGTCACCTTCAGGCCGGCCTGCTGCAGGCGCGGGATGACCTCGGACCAGCTGGAGCCGTCGGCAAAAGCGCCGTGGACCAGCACCACGTTGCGGGCGGCCGGCGCGGCGCGGGCCGCCGTGGCCATCGCTCCGGTCGCCAGCAGCGCGGCTCCGAATGTGCGTCGATCGATCATGGGATTATCCTTCCAGATCCTGCGGGGTTGTTCAGAGGGCCGGCGTCTCAAGCGCGGCGGAGGGCGGCGGCGCGGCAGGTACGAGACGGGCGCGCCCGTAGAGAATACTCCAGGTGACCAGGGTGGAGTCGCTGACCAGGTCCCAGATCGGCGAGAGCAGCAGATAGTCCTTGGCGGCGAAGTGCGCGCCGAGAAAGTAGCTGCCGGCCGCCTTGATCAGCAGGGCGACGATCCAGCCGATGGTCAGCACCCGGTAGGCGTCCATGGCTCCGGGTTGCCCCGCCGTGGCGTCGAAGTCGGCGCGCTTGGCCGGGTCGTTGCCGGTGGTGAGCTGGCGGGACATGTGGAAGGCCAGCGGCTTGGCGAAGGCCAGCGAAGCCAGGAAGATCGCCGCCAGCACCACATTCTGCATGGAGCGGCCGATCAGCGCCTCGCGCTCGGTATGGGCAAGCACCAGGGCGGCCATGGTCACCGCGACATTCTCGGCGGCGAACAGACCCAGGAAATCCACGGCGCGCAGCTTGATCAGACTATAGGCCAGCCAGAGCACCGGCGGCAGGCTGGAGAGGGCCAACGGGATCAGGCTGTTGGTCGCGAAATGAGGCGCGGCCAGGCGGTAGAGCACCGCCGGCGCGATCATGTTGATCAGCACGCTTTTGAACAGGGCGCGGACGGCGACGTGGCCGGTGACCGCGCGCCACCCGGCAGGCTTGGGGGCGTCGGTCATGACTTGGGTCCTTTAGGAGCTTGGGCGATCATGTCGATCAGGGCCGACATCGCCGCGGTGGTGCGGTCCAGGTCGCCGGTTGACAGGAATTCCTGCAGCAACCCGGTCAGGGCGGCGAGGATCAGGGTGGAATGGACCTGGAATAGCGGCCCCTCGGCGGGCAGGCGTTCGGCGGCGCGCTCGATCAATGCGATCCAGGCCGCACTGTGCGCTTTGCCCGTGGCCTGGGAGACATGGACCCGGTCGAACAGGGTCAGGCCATCGACCTCAAACAGCAGGCGGAAATAGCACTGGTTGGCCGGCTGCACCGCCCAGTCCCAGACCATCATCACCAGGTCACGCAGGCTTTTCGGCCGCACCTGAGCGGCGTAGGCGCCGAGCGAGGTCTGGATGCGCAGGCGGACCTCAGCCATCGCATCGGCCAGCAGCTGCTCCTTGGAGCCGAAGTGATAGATCAGCAGCCGCGCGCTGGTGCCCACCCGCTCGGCCAGCGGCCGCAGGGACATCTCCGCCGCGCCGTGGGTTAGCAGGGCGTCGACGATGCTGTTCAAAAGCTCGGTGCGGCGATCGAGGGGCATGTCCATGAAACAAGTGTTACATGAAACACTTGTTTCATGGAAGCGGAATCTTCGGGCCAGGTTGTACGGCCCCGTTTGCCGAACTGTCGCTGACCTGGGATAGGTCGTCTTCTCACCCTTGGGCGATGGGCGGACATGAGCGTGGACGACAGCGAAACGGATCTGAACCTCAGCCGGCGCAGGCTTCTGGCCGCGGCGGGCCTGGGCGGCGTGATGGTCGCCAGCGCCCTGTCGGACGCGGGACCGGCGCAAGCCGCCTTGGCGCCGCCCTCGCCGGAGGGGTTGGCGGAGACACCACCGGTGAGCGGCCTGCATCTGCAGTTCGGGGCCGATTCATCCTCGCAGATGACGGTGTCCTGGCACTCGCTCGAGCCGATCACCGGCCCCCGGCTCTTGGTCGGGCGGATGGACGGGAAGCTGGAGCGCACCGTGACGGCGCAGACCGTCACCTATACCGACGCCAAGTCCAGTCAGGTGGTCTATGCCCACCACGCCCGCGTCGACAAACTGCGGCCCGACACCACCTTCATGTACGCGGCCCTGCACGAGGGCGCAGCGCCCAGGTTTGGAACCTTCCGCACCGCCCCGCATGGCCGCGCGCCCTTCACCTTCACCAGCTTTGGCGACCAGGGCACGCCGACCATCGGCCGCAAGTTCGTTCCGCCGCCGGGCGTGACCCTGGCCGACACCATCTATGTAAATGACAATCTGGGCTCGCCGTCGGCCGCCGACACCACCCTCGGCGTCGAGCGGATCGCGCCCCTGTTCCACCTGTTCAACGGCGACCTCTGCTACGCCAACCTGGCCCACGACCGGGTGCGGGCCTGGTGGGATTTTTGGGAAAACAACAGCCGCAGCGCGGCGCGGCGCCCCTGGATGCCGTCGGCGGGCAATCACGAGAACGAGCTGGGCAACGGCTCGATCGGCTATCGCGCCTACCAGACCTATTTCGCCGTGCCGGACACCGCCGGCCAGACGGAGACGACGCGGGGCCTTTGGTACGCCTTCACCGTGGGCTCCGTGCGGGTGATCAGCCTCGCCAACGATGACATCGCCTATCAGGACGGCGGCGACAGCTATGTGCGCGGCTACTCGTCTGGCGCGCAGAAGGCCTGGCTGGAGGCGGAGCTGCAGGCCACGCGGCATGACAAGAGCGTCGACTGGATCGTCGTCTGCATGCACCAGGTCGCCATCTCCACCGCCGACAAGTTCAACGGCGCCGACCTGGGCGTCCGCGAGGAGTGGCTGCCGTTGTTCGACCAGTACGGTGTCGACCTGGTGGTGTGCGGTCATGAGCACCATTACGAGCGCTCGCATCCGATCCGGGGCCAGCAGGCCAACCAGACCCTGACGCCCATCCCCGTCTCGACCGAGACCGACGTGATCGACACCACTAAGGGCACCGTCCACATGGTGATCGGCGGCGGCGGCACCTCGCGGCCCTCGAACGAGCTGTTCTTCGACCCGCCGCGTTGCCGCTGCATCACCCGGGTGGGGACGCCGGACGCGAAGACCGGGCGCAGGCCGTCGGTCTATGTGGTCGAGCCGGCGCCGTGGTCCGCCGTGCGCAACGCCGCGCATTCCTACGGCTTCGCCGCCTTCGCCGTCGACCCCGGCAAGCATAAGGGCGGCGACACCACCATGACCGTCACCTACTACGACGTGGTGGGCGCCGACGGCCGGCTTGCGCCCTTCGAGACCTTCACCCTGAAGCGGCCAAGGCGGGACTAGCCCCGTGTTACCGGCTCCCAGCGTCGTGCTCGACTATCTCGGCGTCGGCTTCTTCGCCGTCACCGGCGCCATGGCGGCGCTGGAGCGCCGGCAAGACATCATCACCTGCATCTTCTTTGGCGCCATCACCGGGATCGGCGGCGGCACCCTGCGCGACCTGCTGATCGGCGCCCCGGTCTTCTGGGTGCATGCGCCCGCCTATCTGGTGGTCTGCGTGGTGGCCGCGCTGGCCGTGTGGCTGTCGCGGGGCGCGGGGATCAATCCGCGCCTGCTGCTATGGATGGACGCCGTGGGCCTGTCCGCCTACGCCGTGGTGGGCGCGGACAAGGCGCTGGATGCGGGTCTGGGCGCGCCGGTCTGCATCGTCATGGGGGTGCTGACCGCCTGCTTCGGCGGGGTGCTGCGCGATGTTCTTTCGGAGCAGCCGTCGGTGCTGCTGCGGCGGGAGATCTATGTGACGGCGGCCATCGCTGCGGCGAGCGTGTTCGTTATCGCCAGCGCGTTCGGCCTCGCCCACGCCTGGGCCGCGGCGCTCGGCGTGGGCGCCGGCCTGATCGTCCGCGGCGGCGCTCTGACCTTCGGCTGGCGGTTGCCGGTGGCGGAGCCGAAGTAACACCTTCTCCCTGAGGAAGAAGGTTTCATCACCCCACCGGCGCAACCGGACTGGCCAAAGCTTCACCGGCCAGGAACTTCTGCACATTGTCGATCGCCTGCGCCACCATCAGCGGCACCGCCTCGGTGCTGGAGCCGGCGGTATGGGGCGTGAGAACGACGTTGGGCAGGTCGGCCCAACGTTCGCCGGGCGTGGGCTCGGTCTCGAAGACGTCCAGGGCCGCGCGCCACAGCCGGCCATCCTTCAGCGCCGCGGCAAGTTCCAACTCGTCGATCAGCGAGCCCCGCGCGACATTGACGATCAGGCCGGCGGGGCCCACCGCCTCGATGATCTCGCGGCTGATCAGGCCCCGATTGGAGGCCTCCGCGCGGCTGGCGACCACCAGGATGTCGCTGTCTTTCGCAAGGGTCAGCAGGCTTTCCGCACGCGGCCAGGCCGCCGGTTTGTCGCGCGGCCCCCACCAGCTGACTTTGAGTCGCATCGACTCGGCCCGGCGCGCCACCCCAAGTCCGATATTGCCCAGCCCGACGATCCCGAGCTTGCGACCGTTCAGGCTGGGCTGCGGCGCCATCCGGTCCTCGTGACGCCACAGGCCGCCCCGCACCGTCGCGTCGCCCTTGGGGATGTTACGCCAGGCGGCCAGCATCAGGCCGATGGCGTGGTCGGCCACGTCCTCGGCGTTCAGGCCATTGGCGTGGCTGACCTCGATCCCCCGCGCCCGGCACCAGGCGACGTCGACGCCGTCATAGCCGACGCTGACGCAGGCGATCAGGCCCAGCTTGGGCAGGGCCGAAAGTTGTTCGGGGGTCAGCTTGAACTCGCCCGCATGCACGATGGCGCGCACCTCGGCGCTGTCGGTGTTCGACAGTTCCCACGCCAATGCCGTCTTGAAGCCCGCGCCGTCGAACACCGGCCGCAGGCCGGCCAGGATCGGATGCGAGATCAGGATGACGGGGTCGGACATGGCGGCGGCTTCTCCAGGACTCTGGAGCGTCTATAGCGCCGCTTGTGGAAAAGCACGCCCAACGAACTTCACAACGCCGGGCGTCGGGGAAGCTCGCCGGGCAGGCGCCCGGGAGCTTGCCTCAAAGCTGGCGTCAGACGCTGGAAAGGCCCGTATTGACGCTGGTGAAGGCGTTGTTGAGATGCCCGCCGACCGTGACCACGGCGGTAATGATCACAACGGCGATCAGGGCGACGATCAGCCCGTATTCGATGGCGGTCGCGCCGGATTCGTCCTGGACAAACTGCCCGATCAGCTTGAGCATGGCTCTCTTTCCTTTTTGAACATCCCACTTGCCCAAACCGAAGCTTGTCGCGCCAAGGCCGAGCCCTCAAAGATTGGCACGCTCAGGTTAATCAACTGCTGATTGACATGTATAATGGTGCGACAATTTGCACACCCCGCAGCCTCGCCGACCGCAGTAGCTAGCGTCCGTCTTTCGGCCCGTCGGCGCTTGGCTCCAGGGTTATCCATTTGCGAGGCCAACGCCAGCCGAGCGAGCGGACCTCGCCGGCCTTGAGCGCCAGCGTGCTCACCGTGCTCGGCGTCAGTTCACTCACCGCATGGACCGGCTCCAAGCCGCTGACCGGGCTTTCGGCCACCGGGCCGATCAGCATGGCCCGGTCGATCGCCCGCCACTCGGCCTTGGCGCGATCCTCGAAGCCGACGGCGAAGAAGTGCCGCAGGGGCGCGGGTTCGCCCTCAACCTTCACCATCACCCCGATCATCCATCCGCCTGGCATGGGGCTGACCTAGCACGGCGTGCGCGCCGGACCATCCATGGGGAGGGAAATTCGCGCTGGCGTGCGCTAGCAATTGCTCATGACCAGCCGCCGAGGGCGCGGGCGCCCGCCATATGACGACCTTCTCACCCCCGCCGAATGGCGTGTGGCGGAGGCTGTGCGCCATGGGATGGGCAACGCCGAGATCGCGGCCCGTCAGGGCGTCAGCCCGGACGCGGTGAAATACCACGTCGCCAATGCGCTCTCGAAACTGGGGCTCTCAAGCCGGGTCGAGCTGCGGCTCTGGACCGGCGTGCGCCGCGACAGCAACCTTTATCTGCAGGAGAAGAGCATGACCGGTGATGTGGCGCTGGGCGCCGTGGGGCAGATCGCCCGTAGCGTAAAAGACGTGGCGGCGGCGCGGCGCTGGTACGAGGAGGTGCTGGGTCTGAAGCATCTGTACTCGTTCGGCGACCTGGCCTTCTTCGACATGGATGGAACCCGCCTATTCCTGTCCGAGGGCGATGGGGCGTCGGATTCGATCCTCTATTTCCGCGTGCCCGATGTGCGCACAGCCCATGAGGCGCTGGAAGCTCGCGGCGTGGTCTTCACCCACGCGCCGCACATGATCCACCGGCACGAGGACGGGACCGAGGAGTGGATGGGCTTCTTCAACGACAACGAAGGGCGGCCGTTGGCGATCATGGCGCAGGCGCGCGCCGCCGTCGCTTGAGCCGGGGCATTTGCCCGCCGGTCGTCTGGCGCTAAACTCCGACCATGGCCGACGCCGTCCTGATCTCGCTGTTCCAGCACAAGGCCTGGTCAAACCAGCGCATGATCGAGGCTCTGCGCGCGGCGCCAGGCGATGTCGATCGCCGGCAGTTCGCGGTTCTCCTGTTAACCTTCGAACACACCTCGATCGTCGACCGTATCTTCAAGGCGCACCTGACCGGCCAGCAGCACGACTTCCCGTCGGTCGTCTCAGGCTGGCTTCCTGACCTGGACGCTCTAAGCGCCATCATGGCCGAGACGGACCATTGGTACCTCGACTACGTCAGTGGCGTCTCTCAGGACGAGTTGAACACCCCGGTGGCCTTCACCTTCCTCGACGGGGACGAGGGACTGATGACCAAGGCCGAGATGTTGGCCCACATCATTTCCCACGGCGCCGCTCATCGCGGGCAGGTCGGCAAGATGCTGGAGGCGCTGAGCATCGCCGGTCCCGCCGACATGGTCACCACCCTGGTGAGCCACCGCCGCGCCAGCGGCGACTAAAGCTGGTCTCAGTGCGACGACGACCCGCCGCCGGCGACGGCGTGGCCGACCGCGCCCACGGCGCTGCCGGTGACGTGAACCGCCGCACCGCCCACCTTGGCGGCGCTCCCCACCGCCGCGCCCGCGACGCCGACGCCCGCGCCGGCGACCGAGGCGACAAGGCAGCCTTGCAGACCGACGGCGAGGATCGCCAGGGTCGCCATGGCGAGGACGAGCTTGACGGGGCACTGGGCCATGATCGGCGACTCCACTGACACTGAGGCCGATCCTGAGCCGAAAGCGTTAGCAAACCCAGCCGCCTGCGATGAGGCGGGATGACGCGGGCGCCTTAAGCCTTTTCCTTCTCCGCCATGGCCCGGATCAGGGCGCGGCGTTCTTCCAGGCCGCGATGGAGCTCCACCAGGACACGGGCGCCGTGTTCGTTCTGCTGGATGCCCGCCCAGTAGGACGCGACCTTGGCCTGGCCGGGGATGGGGTTTTCGACCTCGACCGAGGGCAGCACGTTCTCGATCAGGAACAAGGCCGGGACCAGGGTGCAGTCGGCCAGGGTCAGGCGGCCCAAGACGGCGAACGGGCTGCCGTCGATATAGTGTTCCAGCGCCTTGACGCCCCGGATCACCTGCCCGGACAACAGGTCGCGCACGCCATCGTTGCGGGTGGATTTGCGGGTCTGGCCCGAGAGCATGAACATGTTGTTCATCAGATAGATGTCGGCCAGCCGCGAGACGGCGCGGATAGCGGCGGTCTCGCGCGGCGTGGCGCCCAGCAGCCGCGGGGTCGGATAGACCTCCTCTAGGTACTCGCTGATCACCTCCGATTCCGGGATGATGTCGCCGTCCGGCAGCTCTAGCGCCGGGATGCGGCCGATCGGCGAGGTCTTCCACCATTCCGTGGTGCCAAACCCAACCGGGCGTTCGAGCACCACGTCGGGGATGCCCTTGGCGTAAATCTGCATGCGGACCTTGGCCGAGTAAGGGCTGAGATCGCCGGAATAGAGCTTGAGCATGGTCGCGTTTCCCCTGGCTGTTGGCGGGCAGACTGCGCCGCTAGGCAGGGTGGATCAAGCGTCGCGCGTCTGCGTAGAGGCCAGGTCCCCTCAGTCAGCCCTTCGGGCCGACAGCGAAGCGACTAAGGGGGCCTGGCCACTACGCTGGCTCAGGTTAGCGCGGCGCGGCCTCGTCGTAGAACCGCGCCAGATCCGCCTTCATCGACTTCAGGGCGTCGGGGTTCAGATAGACCATGTGGCCGCTGGGATAGTAGGCGAAACGGACGTTGCCGCGCTCGGCCGGGTCCAGCTGCATGTGGCCGAGATCGTATTCGGTGCCGAAGAAGGGCGTCGCCAGATCGTAGATACCGTTCAGCGAATAGAGCAGCAGGTGCGGATTCTCGCGCATGGCCTGGGACAGGTCGAGGGCCACGTCGGTCTGATTGGGCTGGCCGCCGTTGCCAAGCCCGCGGGCCTTGTGGGTGAAGTCCCACTGCACGCCGGCCGAATAGTAGGTCGGCCGGTAGGACAGGTCGCTGGTGTAGCCCAGGTCGCGGGTCAGATAGTCGTGGAAGGCGGCGACAAAGGCGCCGGTGATGCCGGTGTCCGAGGGGTCGAATTCCGGATCCTCGCTCGCGGCGTCCACGTTCGAGCCGGTGAAGCGGGCGTCGTAGCGGCCCAGCATGACCCGCTGGTCGCGTAGCAGCTCGGCGCGGAACCGGCCCGGCGCGACGCGCAGGTCGGCGGCGAGGATGTAGTCGGGCGTAAGGCCGATATAGCCGGCCAGCTTGACGGCGATATCGCGCCGGTCGGCCTCGCTCAGGTCCTGCCCCTTGGCCAGGGCGTTGGCGTACGGACCCCGCGCGAACTCACGCACCTCGCGCAGGAAGGCCGGGATGTCCGTTGGCGGGCTTGCCAGGCGATGGTGATAGGCGGCGATGGCGGCGTAGCTGGGAAGGTAGTTGATCATCTCCTGATCGAACCCCGGCGAGCGGCGGCCGTAGTTGAGGATCGAGGACAGCAGCATGACGCCGTTCAGTTGCACCCCATCCTCCTGCAGCCGATAGGACAGGCCTGCCGAGCGGGTGGTGCCGTAGGACTCGCCGAAGATAAACTTGGGCGCATTCCAGCGGCCATTGACGGTCAGATAGCGCTCTATGCCCCGCGCGAAGGCGTCGATGTCCTGGTCGGTGCCCCAGAAGGCCGAAAGCTTGGTGTCGCCGATCGGCCGCGAATAGCCGGCGCCGACCGCGTCGAGGAAGACCAGGTCCGACTTGTCCAGCAGGCTGGAGTCGTTGTTGACCACCGCATAGGGCGCATTGTGGGTCGGCGCCGGGCTATCCGTCAGGACACGGACGGGCGCGAGAGAGCCCATATGCAGCCACAGGGTCGAGGAGCCCGGGCCACCGTTGTAGAGGAAGGTCACCGGCCGGTGGGGGTCGCCGGTGGTGTAGGCGACATAGAACATGCTGGCGGTCGGCTTACCCTCGTCGTCGCGCAGGGTCAGGGTCCCGGCGGTGGCGGTGTAGGCGATGGCCCGACCGCCGATGGTGGCCGTGTGGTGGGTCACCTTGCGGACTTCGACGATGGGCGCCGAGACGATGTCGGCGTCGCCCAGCTTGCGGCAGCGGGCGAGATCGGCGCGGGCGTCGCCATTGGCGCCGGCGCTCTCGTGCTCGGCGACCTGTTTGCAGTCGGTATCGGCGTGAGGCGCTTCACCGGCCACCGGGCCGCGATCGACCGGGGTCCAGGCGGGCTCGTCGGGACGAGGGCCAGAGCGATCGGCGGCATGGCGGTTCTGGGCGTTCATCCCGGCATCCGGGCCGGCGTCTTGCGCCCAAACCGATCCAGCGACACAGATCAACGCCGCCGCGATAGCGACCACAACCGAACCCCGCATCATCCAAACTCCTCAAAACGCCGCCGCACAGCTCGGCGATAAGGAGATATAGCACCGCGCCTTTGCTTGTCTCGGCCGAATTGGTGCTTTTGCACCTAATCTTCGGGGCCTGCTGCTATGCGGGCGCCATCACACGGCGGGCCTCTTCGCGATAGCGATCTATGGCTTCACGCAAGGCTGCGACGCCAGGACCATGACGAAGCAGCCCCCGCGACACCGACGGCAGCGTTCGCCCGCGCGTGGCGGCGAAATTGGCGCCGACATCGGCCAGACTCGCGCCCTGGGCGCCGACGCCGGGGGCGAGGATCAGCGATTGTGGCAGCCGGCCCAGAATGGCGGCCTGGGTGGGATCGATCGTGGCGCCGACCACCGCGCCAATCGGGCCGATTCCTGTGCCGAGGCCGGCGTTGAAGGCGGTGATGTCGTCGGCCAGGGCCTCAGCCACCGTGCGCCCGTCCGGATGCCGCGCATCCTGCAGCAAGCGGCCTTCCGAATTTGAGGAACGCACCACCACGAAAACCGCCGAGCCCGTAGCGACCGCACGGTCGAACACCGGCTTCAGCGCGTCGAAGCCGAGGTAGGCCGTCACCGTCATCGCGGCGGCGCCGAAGCCGGACTCCGCACCCAGAAAGCCCTGGGCATACCCTTCCATGGTGCTGGCGACATCGCCGCGCTTGGCGTCGATCAGACTTAAGGCGCCCTGCGCGCGGACGCCGGCGACGACGCGCGCCATCTCGGCCATGCCGCCCGCCCCGAGACGCTCGAAGAAGCCGGCCTGGGGCTTGATCACCGCCAGCCGCTCTCCCGCCGCCTCGAGCACTGTGTCGCAAAACCGGCGCAAGCCTTCGGCGTCATCGTTCAGGCCCCAGGCGCGCATAAGGTCCGCCGACGGGTCGAGCCCCAGGCAGAGCGGCGACCTGGCTTCGGCCAGGACTGAGAAACGTTCGGCGAAGCTTTGCATGAGGGCGGCGTCCTTCCAGTTTGGGGCTGGTCAGGATCGCGGCTTGGCGCGCGGGCGGCAATCGATTAAGCCAGCTGACGCTGTGAGCTGAGATCACATGACCCGCGCCCGCCTGCCCTCCTTGAAAGCGCTGCAAGCCTTCGAAGCGTTCGCGCGTGCCGGCGCCATGACGCGGGCGGCGGAAGAGCTGAATGTCACCCACGGCGCCGTGAGCCGGCAGATCAAGGCGCTGGAGCAGCAGCTGGGCGCGCGGCTGGTCAGCGGCCCGCGCCACAACCTGGCCCTGACGCCGGCGGGGCGCGACCTGGCCGTCTCCCTGGGCGCGGCCTTCGACATGATGGCCGCCGGCCTGCCCGGCGCCGACACGAGCGAAGACCTGATGGTCGCCTGCCTGGGAACCTTCGCCATGAAGTGGCTGATCCCGCGCCTGCCCCGCTTTCTGGAACGCCGTCCGGGCGCGCGGGTGCGGATCGTCGAGACGCCAGCCTCAGTGGACTTCGGCCAAGGCGGCCCACAGGCGGCGATCCGGCTGCGGAGCGGCGCCGCGCCGCCGGGCGTCAAAGCCACGGCCTTCCTCGGCCACGCCTATGGGCCGGTGCTGTCGCGAGACCTGTTCGACCGCGCCGGCGCCAGGGCGGATCGGCTGCTGCGCCTGCCGCGCCTGCACAGCGAGACCTTCGCATCCGGCTGGGCGAAATGGGCCGGCGACGTAGGCCTGGACCTGCCGGCCGCGACGCAGGAGCAGGCGTTCGAGCACAATTCCTACATGCTGGAGGCCGCCGCCGCGGGCCTTGGCGTCGCCGTCACGGCCTGGGCCTTCGCGCAGGCCGATGTGCTGGCCGGCAGGCTGGTGGCGCCCTGGGGATTTCAGCCGCTGCCGACGCGCTTCACCTACCTGCGCCCATCGCTGGCGGAAAACTCGCTCGCCCAGGCGTTCGGCGTCTGGCTGCGCGAGGAAGGCCGCCGCGATCCGACGCCGCCAGAGGCGCTGTTGTCGATATCAGCCTGAGATCAGGCCTCGTCGCCGGCGTCGACCACGGCCTGGATGTGCTCACGGAAGGCGGGCTCGCCGCGGGCGAACTGGGCGAAGGCTTCCACCAGCTCGGTTCGGGCGGTGTGCAGATCATAAGTCCCCTCGGCATGCCGGATGAGAACGCTCTCGCAATACCGGTCGAGCAGGCGGCGGGCGTCATCTGAGAGCTTGATCATTCCTCAAGATAGGCTCCCAGTGCGCAGGACGCCATGCCCGTTTCGCAACCTCAAAACCGGCCCGGGCGTTAGAAGCCGACACGGGTTATCAGGAGGCGCCCCTTTGGACGTTTTGGCGCTTAAAGCCACCGCAGATCAGCTGTTCGCAAACGACCGGGGCCTGCTGGCGATGGACGAAAGCACCCCCAGCTGCAACCGGCGCTTCGCCGCGCTGGGCATTGCGCAGACGGAGGAGGCGCGCAGGGCTTGGCGTGAGCTAATTGTCACCACGCCGGGCCTGGCCAAATCGATCAGCGGCGCCATCCTGTTCGACGAGACCATCCGCCAGAGCACAACCAACGGCGTACCCTTCATCAAGGTGCTCCAGGATGCCGACATCATTCCCGGCATCAAGGTCGACCTGGGGGCCAAGGACCTGGCGGGCTTTCCCGGCGAGACCGTCACAGAGGGATTGGACGGCCTGCGCGACCGGTTCGCCGAATACGCCAAGATCGGCGCTCGGTTCGCCAAGTGGCGGGCGGTGATCACCCCGGGCAAGGACCTGCCGACGGCCGGCTGCCTCAATGCCAACGCCCAAGCCCTGGCCCGCTACGCCGCCCTGGCGCAGGAAGCCGGCATCGTCCCCATCGTCGAGCCGGAAGTCTTGATGGACGGCGACGAGACGTTGGACGCCTGCCGCGCGGTGACGGAACGAACGCTGCACGCCGTGTTCGAACAGCTGCATCGTCAGCGGGTTGTCCTGGAGGGCATGATCCTGAAGCCCAACATGGTCGCGCCCGGCCTCGCCTGCCCCACCCAGGTGAGCGTCGAGGCGGTGGCGGAGGCCACGGTGGCCAGCCTGCGCCGCTGCGTGCCCGCCGCCGTGCCAGGCATCGCCTTCCTGTCCGGCGGACAGTCGGATGAGCTGGCGTCCGAGCGGCTGAACGCCATGAGCCGGCTGATCAATTCGGCCGGCGCTCATGCCCCCTGGCCCCTGTCCTTCTCCTATGGCCGGGCGGTGCAGCGGCAGGCGTTGGAAACCTGGCGCGGCGACGCGGCCAAGGTATCGGCCGCGCAAAAGGCCCTCTATCATCGCGCCGACTGTAACCGCGCCGCCCGACGCGGCGAGTACAGCGCCGCGATGGAGACCAAATGACTGAACCACTTCGGCTGTACTACGTCCGCCACGGCGAGACGGAATGGTCGCTGTCCGGCCAGCATACCGGCGTCACCGACATTCCGCTGACCGCCAACGGCGAGGTCGGCGCGCGGCAACTCGGCCCCTGGCTGCAACGGGTGGCCTTCACCAAGGTCCTGACCAGCCCGCGCCAACGCGCCAGCCGGACCGGCGAACTGGCCGGACTGGGCGCGCGTATGGAAGTCGAGCCGGACCTGGCCGAGTGGAACTATGGCGACTACGACGGCCGGCTGTCAGTGGACATCAAGGCCGACCGTCCCGGCTGGAATGTGTTCCGCGATGGCTGCCCCAATGGCGAGTCTCCGGACGAGATGAGCGCCCGGGTCGACCGTCTGATCGCCAAGCTCAGTGGGCTTAGCGGCAATGTGGCGCTTTTCTCCCACGGCCATTTCGGCGCGGTGCTGGCGGCGCGATGGATCGGCCAGCCGATCGCCGAGGGCCGGCATTTCCTCCTGGCGCCGGCGTCGATGGGTATCCTGGCGGTCGACGTCCGCCATGAGAATACGCATGTGATCGAGCTATGGAACGCCGTCCCCGCGAGGCTGGCGCCCTAGCCCCTCAAGGCCTTCGAGATCGCTTCAAGGCCTGCCGCTAGATCATCCGCGGTTGGCCAGCCGTAGCCAATGCGGAAATGGGTGTCGGGCATTTCGAACCAATGGCCGGGGCCGACATAGGCGCCGTGGTCATTGAGCAAGCGTTGGTAGAAGGCCTCCACGCCACCGGGGGGCTCCGTGGTCATGCGCGGAAAACACACCACCCCGCCGGTGGGCTGCACCCATTCCAGCAGCGGCTCGCCGGCGATCCAGTCGCCAATCAGGCTCAGGCGCCGGCGCATCTCGGTAAGGGTGACGTTCAGTCGCGCGGACTTGGTGCGCACGATCTGCAGGGCGATCCATTCGTCGATGACGCTGCCGGAGATGTTGATCTGCTCCTTGGCCGCCAGGAAGACCTCCTGCAGCGCCGGGTCTGTGGTGATCATCCAGCCGATGCGGATGCCCGGCACGCCATAGGCCTTCGACAGGGACGAGACGCTGATCACATGGGCGCCCATGGAGGCGGCCAGGGGCGGCGGCGGCGCATAGGACAGGTCGCGGTAGGTCTCGTCCACCAGCAGGCGGCAGCCATGGCGTTTGGTGAGCTCGGCCAGCGCCCGCAGCTCGGCCTCGCTGGCGGACACGCCGGTGGGATTGTGCGGGCAGGTGACGCTGACCAGCTTGGTGCGCGGGGTGATGGCGGCGGCCAGCCGGTCGAGGTCAAGCTTGAACCCCTGCTCGAACCGCAGGTCGACATAGGTGGTCTCGCAACCGATCGCGCGAGGGGTTTCAAGGTTGGTGGCGTAGTTGGGCCGCACCACCACCAGGTGATCTTCGGCGCTCAGCAAGGCCGTCGAGATGATGAACAGAGCCCCGGCGGCGCCGGTGGTGATCAGTACGTCGTCCGGCTTCAGGCCCGGGCTTTCGGCGGCGATCAGCGACCGCAGCTCTTCCGAACCGCGATGCTCGTTGTAGAGCAGGGTCAGGTCGGGGATGTCCAAGCCCAGGCTGGACAGGCTTTGGTCGGTGACCGAACTTTCCGACAGATTGTAGCGGATGCGGGCGTAGCCGTACTCCTCCGGCGACTCCACCTCGATCGGCATTCGAACGTAACGCAAGCTAGCCCCTCCTCGACGATCGGTTGGATCATGCCCCTCGACGGCGAACGCCGGCGCCTTGGCCTACGCGGCAGATCACATCGCCAAGGGGGATTGTCATGCTGATTTTGACTGAGGCCTCGCGGCGAGCCGAAACCCTGTCCCATGCGGCGCCTCAAAGCCCCGGCCGATCCGCGCCGAAGCCGCGATCAATCTGCCCTCGCGGTGTAACAGGTCGTCGGCCAGGGCGATCATCAGCGGGTTCGGTGTGGCGACCGGCGAAGCTTGACGAAGGGTGGTAGCGACCTCGGCTTCGTCGCGGGTCGGATCCAGGGCGCAGGCCAGGACGAGCGCAGCGGCTGGGGAGCGGCTGACGCCCATCCAGCAGTGGATCAGCAGCGGTCCGGGTTCTTGCCAGGCGGCGCCGAAGGCCAGCAGATTGGCGATCATGGCCCGGTCTGGGGCGATCAGCCCCTCGCGCGGCTCGGCGATGTCGTGGAAGCGCAGAACCAGCCGGGGCACGCCAGCCGGCGCCGGCGGCGGCTCCTGATCCGGCGACAGCAGGCTGACGATGCGCGCCGGCCTGGACCGGACAAGCTGTTCGGAAACCTCGTGCAGCGGGCAGACGATCAGGGTCACCCGAAGAGGACCTTCGCCGTAAAGCCGAGCAACAGGCCCAGCTCGGCGAGCTGTTCGACACTGCCAAGCACATCTCCCGTAAAGCCGCCGACCAGGCGTCGCGAAAGCAGCGCCAAGCCGCCCGCGCCGACCATCGCGAGGACGAGGCCAGCCACGGCCTGGACCGGCGAAGGCCAGAGGATCATGGGCGCGACGCCCAGCACCACGGCGATCGCCGCCTCATGGGGACGCACCCTCATAGGTGACGGGCCGAGCTTAGCTTCGTCCGGATTGCGGGCATAGGACAGGCTGGCCATGACCACGGCGGCGGCGGCGCGGCCAGCACCGTGGATGAGCAGCAGCGCCAGCGCGCCCTGCCAGGGCGACAGGGTCGCCAGCAGCATCGCCTTCAGCGTCAGCACCGACCATAGGGCCAGGGCGCCATAGCTGCCGATCCGGCTGTCCTTCATGATTTCGAGCCGGCGCGCGGGGGTCTGGCCGCCACCTAGGCCGTCCGCCGTGTCGGCCAATCCGTCCTCGTGGAAGCCGCCGGTGACCAGAAGGCCGGCGACGATGGCGATGACGGCGGCCGGCGGGCCTGGCCAGACCTGGCTAGCTGCGAGAAAGGCGGCGGCTGAGATGGCGCCCACAACCCAGCCAACTACTGGGAAGTAGGGCGCCGAGCGGGCGATCCAGTCCGGCTGGAAGCCTGCCAGGCGCGGGACGGGCAGCCGCGTCATGAATTGCAGCGCGCAGAGGAACAGGCGCGCCTGGGCGATCACGGCGCGACGGTCCCGGCGAGGACGTCGTCCAGCGACGCCGTCTCGGTCATCAGCCGGGCCGCCGCCCGCACCAGGGGCGCGGCCAGGACGCCGCCGCTGCCCTCGCCCAGCCGCATCCCGAGATCGAGCAAGGGCGCCGCGCCCAGCGCCGCCAATAGCAGTCGGTGGCCGCGCTCAGCCGAGGCGTGGGCGAAGACCAGGCGTTCGGCCAGGCTTGGAGCCATCCGCGCGGCCGCTAAGGCCGCCGCGCTCGAAATGAAGCCGTCGACGATCATCAGCTTGCCGGCCGCTGCGCCACCCAGATAAGCGCCGGCCATCATGGCGATCTCCAAGCCGCCGAATTCGCGCAGCACGTCGAGGGCCGCCGCAGCGTCGGTGCGCGCCGCCGCCCGCGCCAGCACGGCGGTCTTTCGCTTAAGGCCTTCGGGGTCGTGACCCGCGCCCACGCCGATGCAGTCCTCCAGCGGCGCCGGGGCGAGCCGATGCATGATCAGCGCGGCCGAGGCGGTGTTGCCGATGCCCATCTCGCCGAGGATCAGCGCCTGGGCCGACGAGGCGGCGGCGATCTCGGCGCCACGTTGCAGAGCCTGCTCGATCTCCGCCTCGGTCAGCGCCGGCTCGGCGGCGGCGTTGCGCGAGCCGCGCCGGACCTTGGCGTCGATTAAAGCGGGATGCGGCGCGAGGTCCGCGTCCACGCCGGCGTCGACGACGATCACCTCGACGTCGCAAGCCTTGGCGAAGGCGTTGACGCTGGCCCGGCCGGCCAGAAAGGTCGCGACCATGGCCACGGTCACCGCCGAGGGATAGGCCGAGACGCCGTCCGCGTTCATGCCGTGGTCGCCGGCGAACACATAGGCTTCGATCCGGGCGATCGCGGGCGCCTCGGTCTGCTGGACCAGGCCGACCTGAACCGCCAGCTCCTCGATGCGCCCGAGCGATCCCGGCGGCTTGGCCTTACCGTCGATCTTCGCGCGCAGCCGCTGGGCGAGGTCGGGATCAAAGGCCGTGAAGGTCGGGGGCGTATAGGTCATAGGCCGGCGATCCTGGAGAGGGCGGGAATGTCGAGGCTGCGCTCTAGCACGGCGGCGATGGAGTCCAGCGCGGCGTCGACGGAAGCGTCTTGATCGCGGCCGTCAGACCTGGCGCCGAGATTAGCCAACAGGGCCGCCCGCGCCGAGCCTTGATTGAACAGGCCGTGGACATAGGCGCCGGCGACGCGGCCGTTCGCGCTGACCGCGCCATCGGGCCGGCCGTCGGTGAGGCGCAACAAAGGCCGGGCGAGGTCGGGACCCTGGGTGACGCCGACGTGGATCTCGTAGCCCGCGAACGACGCCCCGCCATCGGCCAGCGCGCCGGAGACCTTGCGCAAGGTTTTATCAGGCGACATCACCGTTTCCAGGTCGAGCAGGCCGAGACCCTCCGCCGATCCCGCCGGGCCCTCGACCCCATCGGGGTCGGAGATGCGCCGGCCCAGCATCTGGAAGCCGCCGCAGACGCCCAGCACCCGGCCGCCGCGCCGCACATGGGCGGCGATGTCCACGTCCCATCCCTGCGCCCGCAGGAAGGCGAGGTCGGCCAGGGTCGCCTTGGTCCCCGGCAGGATCACCAGGTCGGTGTCGCCGGGAAGGGCCTGACCGGGCGGCAGGAACTGGAAGTCAACATCGGGTTCGGTCTTCAGCGGGTCGAAGTCGTCGAAGTTGGCGATGCGCGAGAGCAGAAGCGCGACGATCTTCACCCGGCGGTCGGTCGCCGGACCCGCGCTTCGATCCAGCACCACCGCGTCTTCGGCCGGCAGGCCTCGCGCCGCGCCGAGCCAGGGGACCATCCCCAGGTCGGGCCAACCGGTGCGGGTCGCGATCTCCGCCCGACCCGCGTCGAACAGACTGGGGTCGCCGCGAAACTTGTTGATCAGGAAACCCTTGATGCGATCACGATCGGCGGGGTCCAGCACCGCATGGGCGCCGACCAGGGCGGCGATGACGTGGCCACGGTCGATGTCGCCGACCAGGACCACAGGCAGGTCGGCGGCGTGGGCGAAGCCCATGTTGGCGATGTCATTGGCGCGCAGATTGGTCTCCGCCGGACTGCCCGCGCCCTCGACCAGCACCAGATCGGCTTCGCTCTGGAGTATCCGGAAGCTTTCCACGGCCAGGGGCAGCAGCGCCGCCTTGCGGGCCTGCAAGTCGCGGGCGGACAGAGTCGCATCGATGCGGCCGCGCACGATCACCTGGGCGCCGATGTCGCTCTGCGGCTTCAACAATACGGGGTTCATATGCACGGTCGCGGGCGTGCGGCAGGCAAGGGCTTGCAAGGCCTGGGCGCGGCCGATCTCGCCGCCATCGATGGTGACGGCGGCGTTGTTGCTCATGTTCTGCGGCTTGAACGGGCGCACCACCAGGCCGCGATTGGCGAACAGGCGGCACAGACCGGCCACCAGGGTCGACTTGCCCACGTCCGATCCGCAACCCTGGACCATCAGCGCCGCCACGCCAGCGCTCCCATCGTCAGCCACAGCAGGCCACAGGCCCGCAGGTAGAGATTCAAGCCGCGCTTCAGATCGGCGGCCGTGGGGCGCGGGCCATCGCCGAAGACCGGCCGGTCCAGGCGTTCGCCATCGTACCAGGCTTCTCCGCCCAGGCTCACGCCCAGCGCCCCGGCCATGGCGGCTTCGGGCCAGCCCGCGTTGGGCGAGGCGTGTTTGGGCGCATCGCGGATCATCACCTCCCAACCTCCGCCGCCCGCCGCGGCGATCAAGGCGCCGGATAGGCGCGCGGGGACCAGGTTCATCAGATCATCGGTTCGCGCCGCGGCCCAGCCAAAGCTGCGCCATCTCGGCTCCTTGTGGCCGATCATGCTGTCGGCGGTGTTGACGGCCTTGTAGGCGAACAGACCGGGCAGCCCCCCGGCGGCCAGCCAAAGGGCCGGCGCGACAACGCCGTCGTTGAAGCTTTCCGCCAGGCTCTCCAGCGCCGCCGAAGCGACGCCGGACGCATCCAACTCGGCGGTGTCGCGGCCGACGATGCGCGAGACCGCCGAGCGCGCGGCCGGCAAATCGTCCTGCTCAAGGGCGCGCAGCACGGCGGAGACGTGATCGTAGAGACTGCGCTGGGCGAGGCCGGTGGTGGCCAGCAGCGCGAGCGCGGCGCCGCCGCCTTTTCGGCCCTTCAGCACCCGGCTCGCCAACACGCCGGCCAGGGCCGCGCCGCCGCCGACCAGTAACAGGGTCGCGACGCCCGAGGCCTGCCGGTCGGACTCGCCGCGCTCGGGCCGGTTCCAGCGCTGCTCCAGCGCCGCGATGGCCGCGCCCACCTTGGTGATCGGGTGCGGCGCGCGCTGGTCCAGGGCCTCGGGATAGCCGAAGGCCGCCTCCAGGATCAGGCTGGCGAGGGCCAGCCGGCTCATGGCGCCACGCCGAGCGCGGCTTCGACGCGTCGCCGCGCCCAGGGCTGCGGCAGGCCGAAGCGGAGCCAGGTTGGCTGATCGGCGAAAGGCCGGGTCAAAATCCCCGCCACGCAAAGTGTCGCGAAACGATCGGCCGCGTCCGCCGCCTTGACGAGCCGAAACAGCGACGTACCGCCGACGATCTCAAAGCCAGCGCGCTCCAGGCGGGAATCCAGCCAGGCGGCGTCGCGGACCAGACGGGCGCGGGTGCGTTTCATCCAGTCCGCATCGTCGTAGGCCGCGAGGCCGGCCGCCAGGGCGTCGGCCGATACTGGCCAGTCGCCCTGCCGACGGCGCAGGCGATGAATCAGCTCCGGCGGTCCCAAGACGAATCCCAGACGCAGGCCGGCGAGGCCGAAGAACTTCCCGAACGAACGCAGGACGACGACACGCGGGTGGCCATGTGCGGCGAGGCTGGACTCGGCGGCGACGTCGGCGAAGCTCTCGTCGACGATCAGCCAGCCATCCCGCGCCGCCAGTCGATCGGCCAGCGCCAGCAAATCGCCTTGGGCATGAAGACGGCCATCGGGATTGTTCGGGTTGACCAGGACCGTCACCCTCGCCTGCTCTTCCCGATCGACCGCCCTGGCGCCAGCGTCCAACCAGGCGGCGGCATGGCTGGCGTAGGTCGGGCCGACCACCAAGACGGTCTCGGCGCCGAGAACTTGCGGCAGCAGCCGCAGGCCAGCTTCCGCGCCAGGCGTGGCCAGCACGCGGTCGGGATCGCTCACCCCGAACGCAATGCCCGCCAGCGCCTCCAGCGAAGCCGTCTCCTCGGGAAACGGCAGCCGTCCCCGCGCCATCGCGCTGGCCCTGGGGGCGGGATAGGGGTGCGGATTGATCCCCGTCGACAGGTCGACCCACGGCGTCGGCGCCTGTGGCCAGGCCCGCATCGCCGCCGGCAGCTGACCGCCGTGGTTGCTGAACCCCTGCATGTCGCCCCTAGAACGTCGCTCGCAGGCCGACATAGCCGGCTCGGCCCAGGGTTCCGTACTGGTAGGCGGTCTCATACCAGGTGTTGGCCAGGTTCTCGATCCGGCCATAGACCTCCAGATGCGGCGTCAGCGGATAGGAGGCCCGCAGGTCCACCAGGGTGTAGGCCTTGAGCAGGATGGTGTTTGCCGCATCGTCAAAGCTGCTGCTGGCATAGCGGACAGCGACGGCCGTTGTCAGCTTGATCGGCCAGAGGTAGCTGATCGTCGCATTGGCCGTGTCCTTGGGAATCCGGGGCAGGACGTCGCCGAAGGTCGGCGAGCCGGGCGAACGGTCGGCGGTGTCGGTGCGGGTGTAGTTGGCGGTGATCTCCAGCCCCTTCAGCGGCCGGATCGCACCGCTGAGCTCGACGCCCCTCGCCTGGGCGCGGTCGACATTGGCGTAGACGCCGCCGCTGGCGCAGAGCGGGCAGTCCAGGAAGACGATCAGGTTGGTGGTGTCGCGGCTGTAGTAGGTGGCCGTAAGATCGATGCGGCGATCCCAGAAATGCTGCTCGACGCCGGCGTCCCAGCCTTGCGCCTGTTCGGGCCTCAGGCTGGTGTTCCCGTAGGGCGAATAGAGTTCGTAAAGCGACGGCGCCTTGAACCCTTGGCCCCAACTGGCGCGCAGCACAGTGTCGCCGCCGTTGAGCGACCAGGCGGCCGAGGCCTGGCCAGTGAGGTGACCCCCGTAGCTGGAGGTGGAGTCGTAGCGCAGGCCGCCGGTCAGATTCAGCCCCTTGATCACCTCCGCCTGGAGCTGTCCGTAACCGCTGTCGGTGCTGACATGGGCGTCGACTGGCGGCGAGCCCGGCGGGAAGTAGGCGGGGGACGCGGGGTCGTTGAACGCCGGCGAGGTCGCCGCGATCGTCGACTGTTCATGCTCGGCGCCGAACACGCCCTGCCAGCCGGGGGCGATGGCGAGCAGGCCCTGGTATTCGACCCGCGCATTGGTCCCCAGACCGTCGAAGGTCTTCGCCACCGGCGCGTCGGCCGGGTCGTAGTCGTTGCGGTCGGTGGAGGTGTACTGCAGCGCCAGCCGGTTCTTCAGCCGGTCGTCCAGCAGGTTAAAGTTCAGCCCGGCGTAGGCGATCGCTTCCTGGGTGGTCCCATATTCGGAATCGTCGCCGAAGGTGAAGGTGGGGGTGCTGAAGCCGTCGAAGTCGCTATGCGCGTTGACGAACAGGCCACGCAGATCGAGCGAGACGTCCGGGTTGAAGGCATAGCTGACGCGGCCGCTGACGCCTTGATTGCTGTAGCCGTCGGCCTCACGGCCGCCGAACCGCGCATCGAAGGCGGACACGCCGGTGGTGGTGTAGTCGTTGGCGGCGACGCGCCACGACAGCGGTCCATCGATGCCGCCGACGCCGGCCTTGGCGTAGAAGGTCCCATAGCTGCCGCCCTCGACCTGGGCGTCGCCCTGGAATGGCCGCGTGGCGTCGGCGGTGACGATGTCCACCACCCCGCCGATCGCCTGGCTGCCATAGAGGGTCGATTGCGGCCCGCGCAGCACCTCGATCCGGGAGATGTCGCTGACCAGCAGGTCCGAAAAATTATAGCCGCCGTCGGCGGATGACGGATCGTCGAACTTGACCCCGTCCACCAGCAGCATGGTCTGATCGCTCGGTGCGCCCCGGATGTTGAGCGCCGTCGGCTCGCCAACACCGCCTTCGCGGGTGACGATGACGCCGGGCGTGCGATCGAGGATATCGGAGACGGCCGTCTCCTGGTCGGCCTGGATCTGCGGCAGGGTCAGGACGGTGACCGACTGGCCGACCTTGTCCGGCGTCACCGCCGTCCGGTTGGCGGTCACCACCAGGGGCGCGACCGTGGTGGCGATCTGGCCGCCGCCGACGTCAGGCGCGGGGCCCGTCGACGCAGACTGAGCATGAGCGGCCTGGGACAGGCCGAGGGAGAACAGGGAAGTCGTCAGAAATAGTGCGCGGCGCATGGCGGCGGCTCCTTAAGCAGCAAACAGCCGCCCGCCTTGTGGGAAGAAGCGTCCCACGCCACGCACGGCCAACAATGCCGTCATCGGGAGAAACCCGTACCGTTCGGCGCACCCCGGCCGCTCGGTCGACAGCTGCGAAAGGCAGGTCTCCTGGCTCACGGGTCATCGCCGGCGCCCGTCGCCTTCCCAGCCCAGCTTCCGAGGAAGCAGGACCAGTGGCTGTTGACGGGCAGGCTATCCGCTTACAGTTGCGGGGGCAGCCCAGGTTTTACACCTGAGTTCCCTTTTCATCCCCTTCCGGGGAACCTATCGCCTGATGGCTATAGCGGCGGCCTCGATGCGCCGTCAACGCGGGAGCCCGATTAAGCTTGGCCATTACCCTGATCCTTGGCGGCGCCCGGTCCGGCAAAACCGCTCACGCCCTCGCCGCCGCTGAAGCGAGCGGGCGCGGGCTGGTGATGATCGCCACCGCCGAGGCCCTCGACGCCTAGATGGAAGAGCGGATCGCCCGCCATCGCGCCGAGCGCGGCCCACGCTGGCGCACCATCGAGGCGCCGCTCGATCTGGCCAGCGCGTTGGCGCAGGTGAGCGCCGATGAGACGGCGGTGGTGGACTGCCTGACCCTCTGGGTCTCGAACCTGATGCATGCCGATCGCGATCTCGAGGCCGAGACGGCCCGACTGATCGCGGCGCTGCCGGGGCGAGACCTGGTGCTGGTCTCCAACGAGGTCGGGCTGGGAATCGTGCCGGACAACGCCCTGGCGCGCCGGTTCCGCGACGCCGCCGGCCGGCTGAACCAGCAGGTCGCGGCGGCCGCAGATCGGGTGGTGTTCGTGGCGGCAGGCCTGCCGCTGACGCTGAAAGGCTGAGGAGCGGCCGCTTGACGCGTGGACCCCGCTGGGGTCTGCAGACGCCATGACCTCATCGCTATCCTCACCGCCTCGTCCACGTCTGGCCGTCTGCCTGACCTGTCGGGGGGGACAAGAGGTCGGCGACGAGACGCCGCGTCCTGGCCGGCTGTTGTTCGAGGCCCTATCGGAACGCTGCGGCGGCGACGATCCAGCGATGGACCTGCTGGGCGTGGAATGCCTGTCGCTGTGCGAACGCGGCTGTTCGGCGGCGATCTCGGCAGCCGGAAAATGGAGCTATCTGCTGGGCGGCCTGGATCAGGCCATGGCCGACGACCTGATCACCTATGCCCGCGCCTATGCGGTCTCGAAGACCGGCCTGGTGCTGCCGTCCAAACGCCCGGCGGCGCTGGCCAACATGGTCATGGGGCGGATGCCGCCGACCTAGGCGCCGCCTTCGATGCGCGCGAACTGGCTCAGCCCCTCCAGAGCCTCAGATTCGATCCGGTAGACCTCACGCAGCCGCTCGGCGCTGAGCACCGCGCGGGGCGTCCCGTCAGCGACGACATGGCCATCGTTCAACAGGATGGCGCGGTCGCAGAAGCGGGTCACCAGGCCCAGGTCGTGCATCACCGCAATCACCAGGCCACCCTGCTCGGCCACGCGGCGCAGCAGGCGCATGATCTCCAGCACATGGTAGGGATCGAGCGAGGCGGTGGGCTCGTCGGCGAGCAAAACAGGGGCCCCGACCGCCAAGGCCCGCGCCAGCAGCACCCGGGCGCGCTCCCCGCCCGACAGGCTAGGCGTTTCCCGCTCAGCGAGGTCGGCGACATCGGCGGCGGCCATGGCCGCGTCGACAGCCGCTTCGTCCGCCGCGCCCGGCCGGCTCAGAGGCCCCAGCCGGGGCAGCCGGCCCAGCGCCACCAGCCGCCGAACGGTGAGCGGCCAATGGATGGTCTGGCCCTGAGGCAGATAGGCCAGGGTCGTCGCCCGCGTCCGCGCCGGCATTTTACCGATCGACTGTCCGTTCCAGTGGACCTCGCCGGCGCGGGTCGGCGTCAGCTGGCAGATGGCGCGCAGCAGGGTGGTCTTGCCGGCGCCATTGGGGCCGATCAGGCCGATGAACTCGCCAGCGCCGGCCTCAAAGCCGATGTCGCGCAGCACGGGCCGCCCGCCCAGGTCCGCGCCGAGGTTTGCGACGGTCAGCACGGTCATCCGAGCCGCCGTCCACGCAACAGGATCAGGATGAAGACCGGTGCGCCGATGAAGGAGGTGACCACGCCCAGCCGCAGCTCAGTCGACGTTGGAACCAGCCGCACGGCAAGGTCCGCCAGGCTCAGCAGGGCGGCGCCCGCCAGGGCCGACGGGATCAGGGCGCGGCTGGGCCGGCCGTCGGTGAAGGGACGCACCAGATGCGGCGCGATCAGGCCGATGAAGCCGATGGCGCCCGACACCGCGACCGCCGCGCCGACGCCGATGGCCACGCCCGCGACGATCATCAGCCGGACCCGATCCAGATCGAACCCCAGCGACCGCGCCGCGTCTTCGCCGAGCGCCAGGCCGTCAAGCGCGCGGGCTTGCAGCAGGATCAGGGCCGCGCCGATCAGGATCAGGGGGGCGGCAAGGACCACATGCTGGAACGACCGGTCGGTCAGGGAGCCCAGCAGCCAGAAGGCGATCTCCGAGACCGCGAAGGGATTGGGCGCGAGGTTGAGGGCGAGCGACACGCCCGCGCCGGCCAGGGCGGACACCGCGACTCCGGCCAGGATCAGGGTCGAAGGCCCCTCCCCGCGCCGCGCCACCGGCAGCAGCGCCAGCAGGCCGATGAGGGCGCCGGCGACCGCCATGCCCGGCAGCGCCAAGGGAAAGGTCCTGGCGAGGCCGAAATAGAGGGCGATCACCGCGCCCAGGGCGGCGGCGTTGGACGTGCCGATGACGGCGGGATCGGCCAGGGGATTTCGCAGCAACCCCTGCAGCGCCGCGCCCGACAACCCGAGCACGGCGCCGATTAGCACCGCCAGGATCGCCCGCGGCGCGCGGATCTGCAGGACGATATCACGGGTGATGGCGTCGGCCTGGCCGATCAGAGCGGCGATGACCGCTCCGGGGCGGATCGGCGCCGGGCCGACCATCAGCGACGCGCAACTGGCGACGACGACGATCGCCAGCAGCAACACCGTCAAGGGCGGCGCGCGGCGCAGGGCGAAGGCTGAACTCACGGCAGACCTCGGGTTCGATCGGTCCGATGCGCCTCGTCGCGCTTGTGTTCCGAGGCGGGGGCGGGCAGTCCTAGGCGATGCTGTCCAGCTTGAACAGGCGAAGAATAGGCCGCGCCTCGGCCTGGATCGGGGCCTTCGCCCTGGCGTTCGCGGCGAGCGCCGAGGCCGCGCCCCTCAGGCCGCAGCGGATCGTCTCGCTGAACGCCTGCGCGGATGAATACCTGATCGCCCTGGCCGACAAGGATCAGGTCGCGGCCCTGACTCAGTACGCCCGCGACCCCGGCCTGTCCTTCTATTCGGATCGGGCCAGAGCCTATCCCTACACCCAGGGCCAGGCCGAGGCAGTGTTGGTGCTGCATCCCGATCTGGTCATCGCCAGCCCCTACCGCCGCGCCGACTCGCTGGCGCTGTTGAAAGGCCGGGTGAAGATTCTCGACCTGAAGCCGACCACCAACTTCGCCGAGGTCGTCGACGAGACCCGCGCCGTCGCCGCCGCCATCGGACAGCCGGCGCGCGGCGAGGCCCTGATCCGGTCGATGCAGGCCCGGGTGGCCGCCGCCGGACGCCAGCCCCTGGGCGGTGTCGCGGCCCACTATCAGCGCGGCGGCTTCATCACCGGGCCCGGATCGCTGATGGACGACCTGATGACCCGCGCCGGCCTGATCAATCTGGCCCGCCGGCAGGGTGGTTCGCTGGGCCGGATGTCGCTGGAACAGATCGTCTATGCCCACCCTGATTTTCTCATCTTCAGCGACGGCGCCTCGGCCGGCCAGGACGAGGGCAGCCTGAGCCTGGACCACCCGGCGCTGGCCCGCGCGGTCCCGGAAGCCCGGCGGCTGCACATCCCGTCGTCCATGACCGTCTGCGGCGGCCCGTCCTATCCCGATGCGCTGGAGCGGTTGCAGGCCGAAGCCCGTCGCGCAAAGGCCGCGCGGTAAAGCGTTGGCTTTGCGATCAATCGCTCGGCCGGCGCTCGCCCCCTCCACCACCCTTCGGGCGGTCCCCCTCCCCCGTTTCGCTTCGCTCACAGGGGAGGAGAAGGTCAGCGCGAATCGTTTCTCCTCCCATTCGAGCGAAGCGAAGAGGGGGAGGTGGCGCGGCGTGCAGCGAAGCGGAACGACGTGACGGAGGGGGCGAGCACCGGCGGATCGATTCACTCCGGCCCTCCCCCTAAAACTCTATCCCAGCCTGGGCCTTCACGCCGCTTCGGAAGGGGTGTTTCAGCAGCGCCATCTCGGTGGCCAGATCGGCGGCTTCGATCAGGGCCTCGGGGGCGTTGCGGCCGGTGATGACCACATGCTTGCCCTCGGGCTTGTCCCGCAGGGTCTCCAGCACCTCGGCCAGTGGGACGTAGTCGTAGCGCAGGGCGATGTTGAGCTCGTCGCAGACCACCATGTCGATCTCGGGGTCGGCGATCCGCGCCTTGGCCGCCGCCCAGGCGTCCATGGCCACGGCCACATCCCGCGAGCGATCCTGGGTGTTCCAGGTGAAGCCCTCGCCCATGGGACGGAACTCGACCTGGTCGGGGAAGGCGTCGAACACCACCTTCTCGCCAGTCTGCATGGCGCCCTTGATGAACTGGATCACCGCCACGCGTTTGCCGTGGCCGATCATGCGGCAGACCATGCCCAGCGCCGCGGTGGTCTTGCCCTTGCCCTTGCCGGTGTGGACGATGATCAGCCCGCGTTCCTGCGTCTTGCCAGCCATGATCTTGTCGCGCGCCGCCTTGATCTTGCGCATCTTTTCGGTGTGGTGGGCGTCCTGATCAGCGACGTCGTTCATGCTTCATTTCCCGCAAGTGAGGCCAGCAAGGCGCCGGCGCTGTTTGATTTCGGCCGCCACAGGCCGCGTTCGATCGCCTCCAGAAGCCGCGCGCAGAGTTCGCGCAAGGCGTCGGGATTGGCGTCGGCCATGAAGTCACGCACCTGCTCGTCCTCGATGAAGGCCTGATGCGCCAGGTCGAAATGGTGGCTCTTCACCGCGTTGGTGGTGGCGGCGAAGGCGAACAGATAATCCACCGAGGCGGCGATCTCGAAGGCGCCCTTGTAGCCGTGGCGCATGACGCCGGCGATCCATTTGGGATTGACCAGCCGCGCGCGGACCACCCGACCGATCTCCTCGTCCAGGGTGCGGATCACCGGCCGCTCGGGCCGCGAATGGTCGTTGTGGTAGACCGCCGGCGCACTGCCGGTCAGGGTCTCCACCGTCGCCGCCAGGCCGCCCTCGAACTGGTAGTAGTCGTCGGAATCCAGCAGGTCGTGCTCGCGGTTATCCTGATTGTGGACCACGGCGTCGACCTGAGCGAGCCGCCGCTCCAGCGCCGCGCGGTCGCCACGGCCCTCCGAGCCGCCGCCATAGGCGTAGCCGCCCCAGACCAGGAAGGCCTCGGCAAGGTCGCCGCGCCCGCGCCAGCCACGCTCGTCGATCAGCGCCTGCAGGCCCGCGCCATAGGCGCCAGGCCTGGAGCCAAACAGCCGCGCCCCCGCCGCATGGGCGCTGGCGCCGGCGGCGACCTCCTGGCGGAAGCGAGCGGCGGCGGGATTGTCTTCCGGCGCTTCGTCCAGCGCCATCACCGCGCGGGCCGCCGCGTCCATCAGCTCGATCTGTTCGATAAAGGCGTCGCGGAAGAAGCCGGAGATGCGCAAGGTCACATCCACCCTCGGCCGGCCGAGGGTGGCCAGCGGCAGAACCTCGTAGCCCGTGACCCGGCCCGACCCATGATCCCACTGTGGCCGCACCCCCATCAGCGCCAGGGCCTGGGCGATGTCGTCGCCGCCGGTGCGCATATTGGCCGTGCCCCAGGCCGATAGCACCACCGCGCGCAGGTGATCGCCATGGCTTTGCCAGTGGGTCTGGACCAGCAGCTGGGCCGACGCGAACCCCAGCTTCCAGGCCGTGGGCGTCGGGACCGCGCGGGTGTCGACGGAATAGAAGTTGCGCCCCGTGGGCAGCACGTCCGGCCGCCCCCGCGTTGGCGCCCCCGACGGTCCCGGCGCCACGAAACGTCCCGCCAAGCCGTCGAGCAGGCCCCGCCGCTCGGCGTCGCCACAGGCGTCAATGCGTGGCCCAAGGTCAGCCTGAATCGACGCCAGGACCTGGCCGGTCGCCGTCCAACGCGGATCGGTGGCGCAGCCGCCGGAGACCAGGGCGGACGCAAGTTGCTCCAGCCGCTCGACCGTGTCGCCCGCGGTTCGCCAGGCGTCGTCGTTCAACGCCGCCAGCACGCCGGGTCGCGCACCGGTCCAGGCCTCGCCCAGGCGGCAATCCAGGGGGTCGAACGCCAGGCCGAGATCAGTCGCCAGAGCGCGGATCAGGGAGGCGTCGCCGTCCCGTCCCAGGCCGCGTGGGGTGCGAGCCAAGGCGACCAGCAGATCGTCGCGCAACCGGCCTTGTGGCGAGCGGGTAAAGACATGCAGCCCATCGCGGATCTGCATCTCCTTCAGCTCGCACAGATAGTTGTCCAGGTCCGCCAGGGCCTGGTCGCCGTCGGCCGGGTTCAGCCCCGCGTCCTGATCCAGGCCGCTGACCCGCGCCAGATCGAGAATCTCCGCCTTCAACGGCGCCAGCCTGCGCCGGTCCATGCCGGAGGCGGCGTAGTATTCATCGACCAGGGTCTCCAGCGCCCTTAAGGGGCCGTAGCTCTCGGCCCGGGTCAGCGGCGGGGTCAGATGGTCGACGATCACCGCGCCGATGCGCCGCTTGGCCTGCGAGCCCTCGCCCGGGTCGTTGACGATGAAGGGATAGATCTGCGGGATGGCGCCGGCCATCGCGGCGGGGAAACAGGCCTGGGACAGGGCCAGCGCCTTGCCGGGCAGCCATTCCAGATTGCCGTGCTTGCCCAGGTGGACCAGGGCCTGGACGCCGAAGGCTTTCCGCAGCCAGACGTAGAAGGCGAAGTACCCGTGCGGCGGCGGCAGGGCCGGGTCGTGATAGCTGGCCTTGGGATCGATATTGTAGCCCCGCGCCGGCTGGATCCCGACGGCGACCTTGCCGAAGGTCCGCACCGCCAGCCGAAACCCGCCGCCGTCGGGGCCGGTCTCGAAGGCGGGATCGTCAGCCGGGTCGCCCCAGCGCAGGAGCATCGCCGTCCGCGCGGTCTCGGGCAACGCCGCCAGGGCGTCCAGATAGTCCCCCCACGCCAGCCAAGCGCCCTGGGCAGGTTTGCGCTTGCGGCGCGGCGCATTGGTCGGCCCGGCCAGCAGATCGCGCATCAGTTCCGCCGCGCCGCGCGGGCGCCCGGCCACGTCATAGTCCTCCGCCTCCAGCGCCTCGAACACGGCGATGGCGCTTTCCGGCGTATCCAGTCCGACACCATTGCCGAGACGGCCGTCGCGGTTGGGGTAGTTGGCCAGGATCAGGGCGACCTTGCGCTCGGCGGCGGGCGCGCGGCGCAAGGTCGCCCAACCTTTCGCAAGTTTGGCGATATGGGCGATGGTCTCCGCCACGGGCTGGTGCTCGACCACGGCGCACTGGGTCAGCGGATCGAACCGCGCCTCGGCCTTGAAAGCCGCGGCGCCGGCGAGAATGCGGCCATCCACTTCCGGCAGGGCGACGTTCATGGCCAGGTCCCGCCCGCCCAGCCCTCGGGCGTCGGCCCGCCAGGCCGCCTCGCTGGACGCCGCCAGCACAACCTGCAGCACCGCTGTGTCAGCACGCTCCAGCACGCCCGGCCGCCGGTTGTCGCCTGGCGCCGATGCGGCGAAGGCCGTGGTGTTCAGCACGACATCCGGCTTGGTCAGGTCGAACAGATCGGCGATCAGGCCTTGAGCCGACGGATTCTTCAGGCTGGGTGCAAAGATCGGCAGGGGATTGAGGCCCTCGGCGACCAGGCCGGCGATCAGGGCGTCGATGGCGGCGAGCGCGCCCGAGGCGACCATATGACGGTAGAAGACCAGGGCCGCGACCGGCCTGTCCGGGCGCCAGGCGCGCCGCAGCAGATCAAGGTCGACGTGAGGCTCGCCCGGCCAATAGAGGCCGGCGTCTGGCATGGGCAGCGGCTCGGCGACATCGCCCTCCAGCGCCGGATCGATCAGCCGCGCCGCATAGTTGAGAAGGTTGCGGGCGTTCTCGACGCCGCCGCTCAGCAGATAGTCCAGCAGCCTCTGGCGCGCCGGCAGGTCCAGGGTGGACAGGGCCTCGGAGTCCGGATCGCTCGCATCGTCGGACAGGAGGGCGGCGAAGGCGATCTTCCGCTCTCGGCAGGTGCGGGCCAGCTCCTCCAGGCCGTAGGGCCAGTAGCTGCGTCCACCGAGCAGCCGCACGCAGACAAACCGCGCCTTGGCGACGATGCGCTCGGCGAAGACGTCGACCGACAGGGGATGCTGCAGCTGCAGCAGATTAGCCAGGCGGACGGAGGGCGCGCCGTCGCCAAGGTCCGCCGCCGCGCGCACCAGACAGCTCAGATCGCTGTCGGCGGCGGACAGGACGACGATATCGCCAGGCGTCTGGCCGAGGTCCACCGCCTCGTCACCTTCGACGACCGTCCCGGGCCTGAGCGTTAGCAGGTGCATCAGGCGAGCGCCGCCCTCAGGTCGGCCCCCACCGCCTCATGATCCAGGCCGCGCTGACCAATAACGACCAGGCGCGTGACGCGGGCTTCGTCTGGACGCCAGGCGCGGTCGAAATAGGTCTCCACGCGCGGCCCCACGGCCTGGAGGATAAGGCGGGCCGGACGGCCGGCGACGGCCACAACGCCCTTCAGCCGCAGCACATCGTGGCGACTCAAGACCGGGGCGAGACGGTCGGCGAGGCTATCGAGGTCGCTCAGTTCTCCCGCTGAAAGAACGAAGCTGTCGAAGTCGTCGTGGTCATGGTCCGCCTCGGTTTCGTGGTGGGATGGACGTGACGCCAAGTCGTCCTCCGCGCTCACGCCAAGGCCCAGCAGCACGGCGGGATCGATCCGTCCGTGCGACGCGCGGAGCAGGCCGGCGCCAGGCCGGAGCATCGCATGGACCTGAGCCTCGACCCGCGCCAGCTCATCGGCGCTCAGCAGATCGACCTTATGCACCACCACCAGGTCGGCCGAGCCCAGCTGTTCCTCGAACAGTTCCTCCAGCGGCGTCTCGTGATCCAGCGTCGGATCGGCCAGCCGCGCCGCCGCCAGCGCCGCTTCGTCGGGGGCGAACCGCCCCGCGGCCACCGCAGCCGCGTCGACAACCGTGATCACCCCGTCGACCGTGGCTCGGGCGCGGACCTGCGGCCAGGTGAAGGCCTTGAGCAGGGGCTTGGGCAGCGCCAGGCCGCTGGTCTCGATCAGGATGTGTTCGGGCGGATCGGGCCGCTCGATCAGCCTGGTCATGGTCGGCAGGAAGTCGTCCGCCACCGTGCAGCAGATGCAGCCGTTGGCCAGCTCGACGATGTCCTCGTCGGCGCAGGTGTCCACGCCGCAGCCGCGCAGGATTTCGCCGTCCACGCCCACGTCGCCAAACTCATTGACGATCACCGCCAGCCGCCGCCCACCCGGATTTTGCAGCAGCCGGCGGATCAGAGTCGTTTTCCCGGACCCCAGGAATCCCGTGATGATCGTCGTCGGTATCTTTGTCGTCGAAGCGGTTCGACGAGGGGCCCGTGCGCAAGCATCGGCGGCGGCGGTGTCGGACATGAACCTCTTCCTTAGACAGTCGGAGAGGTTGCGGCAGACGCGAGCGCGGACGCGCCGGTCATGGAGGCGCGCCAGACTAGCGACCTGACCGGGCGCCCCGCCGGCGGACGTTATCTGTCGAGGCAGGTCTCCTGGCTCGCGGGTCGACACTCCTGTCTGGCCTTCCCGGCGCCCAACCCGAAGGATGGTGTCGCCAGTGACTCTCATCGACAGCAGCTCGCCGCTTACAGTTGCGGGGGCAGCCCCGGCATGGGCGCGAGATGCGCCGTCACCGAATTCCCTCTTAGCCCCAGAACGCGAACGCTCCGAAGAACCACGACGCCGACATCAGACGCATGGCGGCCGGCCCTGTCAATGCTCAGACCTGCCCCGAGGTTCGCGCCGTCTATCGCCGCAGGACAAGCTCGCCGACCGGACGACGGGCCTCCCAGCCCTCGCGTTCGAGCTCCGGGGTGTCGGCGTGGAGCTCGGGATAGCCGAGGCAGAAGTAGCCGATCAGCCGCCAGTCGGCGGGGATCTCCAGCGTCTGGCTGACCTCATCGGGATCGAGGATGGAGATCCAGCCCATGCCGATCCCCTCCGCCCGCGCCGCCAGCCACAGATTGCAGACGGCGGTCACCACCGAATAGCGCAACATCTCCGGCATGGTCGCGCGGCCCAGACCGTGGCCGACGGGGGTGGCTTCATCGGCGAAGATGGCCAGGTGGCAGGGCGCTTCCTTCAGACCCGCCAGCTTCAGCCTTGCGTAGAGCGCCGCGCGGTCCGACCCATAGGCCTCCAGGGCCTGGCGATTACACCGGGCGAAATTGTCGGCGATCGCCGCCCGCCGTTGCGGCGCGTCGACCACCACGAAACGCCACGGCTGGCTGAGGCCGACCGAGGGGGCGAGGCAGGCCAGCTCGATCAGCCGTTCGAGGGCGCCCTCCTCCAGCGGCTCGGTGCGGAACCGGCGAACATCCCGCCGCCAGACCAGCAGATCGCGAAGCTGGTCGCGAAAGCCGCTGTCGAAGACGGGCGGATCGGGGGTGGTCGATTGCAACATCAATCCCTTCGGGCGAGCGGCCCAGATAGTCCGTCCGGGCAGCGGCGAGAACCCTGTGGAGCCAATTCGGCCGTCGTTTGTTAACAATTCAAATTAACCGGATGACCGCCATGTACGAGCCAGGCGACGTATCTCCTTCGGCCGAGTCCTCGCGACCGCTCTTGATCTTCGCCGGCCTGGCCGCCGCCAGCATGCTGGCGCTGTTCGGCCTCTATCAGGGTTTCAGCCTGACCTGGCGCGACTATCCGCCGATCCAAGGCCTGCCGTCGAGCAATACCGGCTTGCCGCTCACGCCAGTCAGCACGCCAGCAGTGGTGAACGAAGAGGCTGAGGCTCCGGCGCCACGCTCGGCGCGTGCCGCGCCGGTCGCGGACCCGCTGGACGCCGCGGCCCCGATGCAGGTCGCGGATGCCGCGCCGATGGCGCCCACGGCCGCCGCCGCAGGCGGCGCGGACAGCGTCGCCCTTACGCCAGCCGCCCTGACCTACCCCACCCAACCGGTGATGGACCAACCGATCGCCCAAGGCTCTCCCGCGACGTCATCGCCGGACAACGACGCCACGGAACCGCCGCGCGCGCCTCAGTGACCGGTCCCGCCGGCGGCGCGATAGGCCTGGCGCGCCTTGGCGAGCACAGCGCTCGCCGCCTTGCGCGCCTGGGCATATGTCTCCTGGGACTTGGCTATCTCAGCGTCCAGGTCTTCGTGCCGTCGCCTTAGATCGGCCTCTTCGCGCTCTCGATCTGCATCCAAGGCGTGTAAGACCTCCTCGGCGGCGTCCAGGACGCGGCGGTCCGCGACGGGCTTGGCCGGCGTCGGCTTCGATTTACCCGCCGCCTTGCCTTTGGGCGGCTTTGGCGCGTCGGGAAGGGTCGGCAGACCTGTCGGCGCCAGGGCGAAGGCGTCCTTTGAACCAATCGCGCGGCGCAGGGGGATTTCCGGATGGGCTAGCGCCGCCTTGACGGCGGCCTCGTCCGTGGCGATGCGGGCCTGACCTTCGGCGAACAGGTTCTGGCGCGTGCCCCAGGCCCGCAGGGCGGCGGCCTGACTCGGCGCGGCCACGACGGAGTCATGAAAGCCAAACGCGGCCTCGAACACCTTGAGCCTTTGCGCCTTCGCCAAGGGTCAGGCCGCCAGGACGATCATCGCATCGGGCAGCTTCTGGGACAGGTCGCCCGCCGTCATCCGGCTCGCCGCTCTCAGCGCGGCGGGCACGATGGCGGCTGAATAGGGCTTGGGCAGGCAGGCGATCGCACCGCTTCCGTTCAGCGTCGCAACGTCGTCGCACTGAGCCGTCGCAAACATCACTGTTGTTCCGAAGCCGTCGTGCAGGGCCTTAGCGACAATACGCCCGTCGCCGGGCGCGAGGTTGATGTCGACGATGGCCAGGTCTGGCCGCAGCTGCTCGGCGAGCTCCAAGGCCTCGGCCTGGGAACTGGCGACGCCGCAGACCTCAAAGCCTGCAGCGATCAGCTCCTGCTCGACATCCAGTGCGATGAGGTAGTCGTCTTCCACAATCAGGACGTTGATCTTGGTCATATAAGCATATAACCGACCGGCGACGGACACGTTCCGGAATGGCGCCGCCGAGATGGTTCAACCTCGGGTCACAAGTCCAGGAATGCCTTGCCGCTAAAGGGAATGAGGGCGGCTGGGTCCGGGTTCGGCGCCAGGCGGGTGCTTGGCCTCGGCCACCTCGATTTCCTTCTCCAGCTCCTCGGCCTTCTCGGCGAGATCGTGATCGACCTCCTTGAGCGACTTGTGTTCTTCCTCGGGCATGAGAGGCTCCATTGTCCACCTGCTGTGAACAACGCGCGGCGCGGGACATTGTCTCTTCCGCCCAGCGCGACTTCCCCCGACCTCGCCAAGCCCGTCAGCTTGAACGCTCGAAGACCGCCGGCGCTGACGCCTCATTGGGGGGTTCAGCCGCCCAGGGCCTTGTAGATCGCCACCACGTCGGTGTTGGCCGAGGTCTGGGCCTGGGCGAGGGAATCCTCGGCCTCCAGGCGGGTGCGGTCGGCGTCCAACACACGCAGGAAGTCGATGTCGCCCTCCTTGAACCGCGCCCGGGCCAGGTCGGAGGCCCTGCGGGCGGCGGCGACCTGTTCGGCCAGGCTCGCCACCTCCGACTGGCGCTGGCGATAAGTGGTGATCGCGTCCTGCAGGTCCTCGATCGCACGCAAGGCCGTCTGTTGGTAGAGGGCCAGGCTTTCGTCGCCCCGCGCCTTTTGCGCCCGCAACCGCGCCTGGGCGCCGCCGAGATCGAAGGCCGGCCAGGTGACGGTGGGGCTGACGGACCAGGCCTCCGATCCGCTCTTGAACAGACTAGAGACATCCCCCGACAGCAAGCCGATGAAGCCGGTCACCCGCACGCGGGGGAAGAGGTCGGCGGTCGCCACGCCGGTCTGGGCCGTTTCCGCCGCCAACCGCCGTTCCGCCGCGCGGACATCGGGGCGGTTGCGCAGCAGCTCGGTGACGTCGCCGATGGGCAACGGCGTCGCGCGCGCGGGCGCCAGCACGACGGTCGGAGCCAGTTCGGCGTCGAGCGCGCCGGGTCGTTGGCCGATCAGCACCGCCAGGCGTTGGGCGGCGACCTTTTCGTCGGTGATCAGAGGCGGGATGGAGGCTTGCGTGGCCGCCAGACGCGCCTTGGCGCTTTCTACGTCCACCGGATCGCCATAGCCGATGCCGCGCCGAACGCTGGTGAGACGAAGGGTTTCGCGCTGGGTCTCGGCATTGGCTTCCGCCACCACACGCCGCGCCTGGGCGCCGCGCAGTTCGAGGTAGTTGCGGGCGACCTCGGCGACCACCGTGATCTTCACGTCGCTCAGATCTTCGCGCGAGGCCTCGGACTGGGCCTTGGCGGCCTCAACGCCATGGCGTACGCGGCCGAACAGGTCGATCTCCCAGGCGGCGTCAAAACCGAGGTCGGCCTGCTCGATGTTGTCCCGCGTGGTTCCAAAGCCCGGCGTCTGCTCGTCCGAGCGGCCATAGCCGGCGTCCGAGGTGACACGCGGAAACAGGTCCAGCTTGGAGTCGGTGAACAAGGCGCGGGCCTGACGGACCCGGGCGACCGACTGCTTCAGATCGAGGTTGCCCGCCTGCGCCCGCTCGATCAGGGAGTCGAGTTCTGGATCGCCAAAGGTGCGCCACCAGCCAAGATCCGGCGTCCGGGCCGAAACCAGCGCCGGGTCGGCGTCGGTCACGGCGACCGGCGCCTGGATCGGGGCGTGATAGACCGGGCCGACGGCGCAGGCGGCGAGGGTGAGCGTGGACGCTGCCAGAAGCAGAGCGCGGGTAAACGACATGGCTGTCATCCTCATTCCGCCGCGGCCGGCGCCGGGGTGTGACCCAGCGGTTCCGGCGACGGACTTATCTCGGGCGCCGCAACCGGCAGGGCGGCCTTGGGTTTGCCGCCGGTCAGACGGCGGATGGTCCAGTAGAAGATCGGCGTCAGGGCCAGGCCGAACAGGGTCACGCCCAACATGCCGGCGAACACCGCCACGCCCATGGCCCGCCGCATCTCCGAGCCCGCGCCCACCGACACCGCCAGGGGCGCGACGCCCATGATGAAGGCGAAAGACGTCATCAGGATCGGGCGCAGACGCAGGCGGCAGGCGGCCAGGACGGCGTCCCAGAGACTGTCTCCCGCCGCTTCCCGCTCACGCGCGAACTCGACGATCAGGATGGCGTTCTTGCACGCCAGCCCCACCAGCACGATCAGGCCTATCTGGGTGAAGACGTTGTTGTCGCCGTGGGTCAGCCAGACGCCGGTCAGGGCGCAGAGCAGGCACATCGGCACGATCAGGATCACCACCAGCGGCAGGGTCCAGCTCTCGTACTGCGCCACCAGCACCAGGAAGGCGAGCAGCACGCAGATCGGGAACACATAGACGGCGGTATTGCCGGCCAGGATCTGCTGATAGGTCAGCTCGGTCCACTCAAAGCCCATGCCCTGCGGCAAGGTCTTGGCGGCGATGTCCTCCAGCGCCTTTTGCGCCTGGCCGGAGCTGAAGCCCGGCGCCGGCCCGCCGCTGATCTCGGCGGTAAGGAAGCCGTTATAGTGGGCGGTGCGCTCCGGCCCGGTGGTCTCATGGACGGTGACGAAGGCGCCCAGCGGGATCATCTGGCCCGCGGCGTTGCGGGTCTGGAGCTTGCCGATATCCTCCGGCTGCAGGCGAAAGCGCTGATCGCCCTGCACATTCACCTGGTAGGTGCGGCCGAAGCGGTTGAAATCGTTCACATAGAGCGAGCCGAGATAGACCTGCATGGTGGTGAAGATGTCGGTCAGCGACACGCCCTGGGCCCTGGCCTTCTCGCGGTCGATATCGGCGTGAATCTTGGGCACGCCGATCTGATAGGAGGAGAAGACGCCCGCCAGGCGCGGATCCTTGGCCGCAGCGGCGATCACGTTCTGGATCGCCTGATGGAGGGCCGTCGGGCCGAGGCCAGCGCGATCCTCGATCTGCATGCGGAAGCCGCCGATGGTGCCGAGCCCTTGGACGGGCGGCGGCGGGAAGACGGCGATGGTGGCGTCGGGAATGGCGGACAGCTTCTGGTTCAGCTGCTGGGCGATCGCCATCGCCGACAGGGTCTTCGCCTTGCGTTTGGCGAAGTCGTCCAGCGGAATGAAGATGGCCGAGGCATTGGTCGAATTGACCTGGCCGTTGATCGACAAGCCGGGGAACTCCACCGCGTCGCGCACGCCAGGCGTCTTCAGGATGATATCGGTGGCCTTGCGGGTGGCGGCCTCGGTGCGGTCGAGCGAGGCGGCGTCCGGCAGTTGCAGGGCGGCGACCAGATAGAGCTTGTCCTGCGCCGGCACGAAGCCGCCAGGCGTGTTCACGAAGGCCAGCACCGTCAGCCCGATCAGCCCGGCATAGACCGCCAGCGCGACGGGCGACTTGCCGATCGCTCGCCCCACCCCGCCGACGTAGGCGTGGCTAGCCCAGGCGAAGCCCTTGTTGAAGGGACGGAACAGCCAGCCGAAGGCGCGGTCGATCCCCTGCTGGAAGCGATCCTTCGGCGCGCCGTGCGCCTTCAGCAGCACCGCCGAGAGGGCTGGCGACAGGGTCAGGGAGTTGAACGCCGAGATTACCGTCGAGATGGCGATGGTCAGGGCGAACTGGCGGTAGAACTGCCCGGTCAGCCCGGTGATGAAGGCGGTGGGGATGAAGACCGCGCAAAGCACCAGGGCGGTTGAGATGATTGGCCCGGTCACCTCGGCCATGGCGATGTGCGCGGCCTCGACCGGCGGATGACCAAGCTCGATGTTCCGCTCGACGTTCTCGACCACCACGATGGCGTCATCGACGACGATGCCGATCGCCAGCACCAGGCCGAACAGAGTCAGGGCGTTGAGCCCGAAGCCCAGCATCAGCATGACGGCGAAGGTGCCGATCAGGCTGACGGGAACAGCCACCAGCGGGATCACCGAGGCGCGCCAGCTCTGCAGGAACAGCACCACCACCAGCACCACCAGGATGATGGCTTCAAACAGAGTCTGGATCACCGCGTTGATCGACTCGTGCACGAACCCGGTGGTGTCGTAGACGATGTGGTAGTGGATGCCTTGTGGGAAATCCTTGGCCAGGGCTTCCATGGTCTTGTTCACGCCCTCGGCCATTTGCAGGGCGTTGGTGCCCGGGCGCTGGAACACCGGCATGCCGACCGCCGGCCTGTTGTGGAGCAGCGAGCGCAGGGCGTAGCTGTCGGACCCCAACTCGATCCGGGCGACGTCGCGCAGATGGGTGATGCGGCCGTCCTGATCGGCGCGCAGGACGATGTCGCCAAACTCCTGCTCGGTCTCCAGCCGGCCCTGGGTGTTCACCGAGACCTGGAAGGCGGGACCGCCTGGCGCCGGCGGGGCGCCGACCGTGCCGGCGGCGACCTGGACATTCTGCTCGCGCAGGGCCGAGACCACGTCGCCCGCGGTCAGGCTGGCGGCGGCGAGCTTCTCCGGATCCAGCCAGACCCGCATCGAATAGGGGCCCTGGCCGAACATCTGCACATCGCCGACGCCGTAGGAACGCAGCAACTGGTCCTTGATGTGGAGCTGCGCGTAGCTGGCCAGGTAGACCATGTCATAGCGGCTGTCGTCGGAGGTCAGATGGACCACCTCGATCAGGTTGGGTGAGGCCTTGGTGGTGGTGACGCCCACCTGCTGCACCTCGGGCGGCAGGCGCGAGAGCACCTGGGCCACGCGGTTCTGCACCAGGGTCTGGGCCTTGTCCGGGTCCGTGCCGAGACCGAAGGTGATGGTCAGGGTCATCACGCCGTCGGCGGTGGATTGCGAGGACTGATAGATCATCCCCTCGACCCCGTTGATCGCCTGTTCGAGCGGTGCGGCGACGGTCTCGGCGATCACGGCCGTATCGGCGCCGGCATAGGTGGTCTTCACCACCACGGTCGGGGGCACAACTTCCGGATATTCGCTGATCGGCAGGGTCGGTAAGGCGACCAGGCCGGCGATCAGGATGACCAGCGAGAGGACGGCGGCAAAGCGCGGCCGGCTTATGAAAAAGCGCGAGACGTTCATGGACGTGGATTCCGAAGGGAAGCGGACGCACCTCGGGCGAGGCGCGAGTCGACGCACAAGGCGGGGCTGGCGGAAGGAGCGGTGTTAGGCGCCGGGCGTGAGCTGGGCGGCGGCGGCCGTGACGATCGGCGGCGGCACACGCGTCGGCGTGACCGCATCGCCTGGTTTGACCTTGGTCAGACCCGCCGTCACCACCTGGTCGCCGGGTTGCAGACCAGAGCGGACCAGGTGCATCTGACCCAAGGCCGGCCCCAGCGTGACCGTCCGGTATTGCACGTGGTTTCCGCCGCCGAGCACCAGCACATAGTGTTTGCCGAGATCCGCGCCGAGCGCTTCCTCGGGCACCAGGGCGGCGGGCTGCGAGGCGGCCGACATCAACCGGACGCGGGCGAACAGGCCGGGCGTCAGCGTACCGTCGGTGTTATCGAACAGGGCGCGGCCCTCGATGGTGCCGGAACGCGCGTCGACGGCATTGTCGATGAACTCAAGTCGTCCTTTGCGCGGGAAGCCGTCCTCGGTCATCAGGCCCATATAGACCGGGCCGCCCTGCCCGCGCTGGGCCTGGGCGTACTTCAAAAAGGTCTGCTCATCGGCGTTGAAGCTGGCGTAGATCGGACCGTCCGAGACGATGGTGGTCAGCAGGCTTTCCGTCGTCACCAGATTGCCTCTGGTGATCAGCGCCTTGGAGACGCGCCCGTCGATTGCCGCGGTCACGCGGGTAAAGGAAAGATTGAGCTTGGCCGCATCCAGCGAAGCCTGGGCCGCGGCCACATCGGCGGCGGCGGCCTTCGACACCGAATCGAGCCGGTCAAATTCGCCCTGCGCGATCGCCTGCGCGGCGATCAGGCGCTGGGCGCGCTCCCCGTCCGCCTTGGCGAGCGCCGCCTGGGCGCGGGCGCGCTGCAATTCGGCTGAAAGCCGGTCGACCTCGGCCTGAAACGGCCGCGGATCGATCTGGAACAGCAGCTCGCCCTTGCGCACATGGGCGCCCTCCGGCAGCCGCACCGTGTCGATGTAGCCGCCGACGCGCGGATGAACCTCAACCGTCTGCACGGCCTCGAGCTTGCCGGTGAAGTCCGCCCATTCGGGCATGGGCTTGAAAACCACTGGCGTGACTTCAACCCCCGGGGGAGGCGGCGCCGACGCGATCGGCTGGGCCGCGGCGCTACAACCGGCCACCAGAAGCGTAGCGGCGAGCGCCATCAGGCGCTCGGGGAAAAGACGTGACATGTCGGACACTCCTGGCCGGATCGTCTTGGAGCGAGGGGAGTCGCCGCGATTCCGTACCGTTCGGTATAGATATCGCGCGGGGCGCCGCTAGGTCAAGGATTATTCTGTACCGAGGGGTTCAGAAATTCTAAGCGCTGGGCCAGACCTGCAGCGCCGTCGTCACCAGAAGGTTCAGTTCGTCCGGCGTCGCCCCGGCGCCGGCCTGCACGGCCATGCCCTGGCAAAGGGCCGACAGATATCGGGCCAGCCCTTCGGCGTCGGCCGCCGCGGGGAGATCCCCCTCGGTCTTGGCGCGCTCCAGTCGGGCGATCAGCGCCGCGTTCGAGGCCGCCCCGCGGGCGAGAACTTCCTGGCGAATGGACTCGGCTTCGCGACCGCAGGCGACCGCGCTGATCACGCCCAGACAGCCCTTGGGATCGCTGGCCGACGTCTGCAGTTCCAGCCCGCCGCGCAAGAGATGTTCCGCCACGCCGCGCGCTGTGGGCGCCGTCAGCGCCTCGCCGACATAGGCCATCTTCTCGCGCTCATAGAGATCGAGCGCCTGTCGAAACAGAGTCTCCTTGTTGCCGAAGCAGGCGTAGAGGCTGGGGCGGCTGATGCCCATCGCCTCTGTCAGATCGGTCAGGGACGCGCCCTCGTAGCCCTTCTGCCAGAAGACCTGCAAGGCCGCCGACAGCGCATCCTCCGCGCAGAATTCACGCGGTCGTCCTCGGGTCGGTGATCCGGCTGCGACTTCCATACTGGCCAGTATATAAGGTCGCTTCCTGGGCAGGTCCAGCCTTCGAGGCTGCGCAAGCCCTAAGCTTTTCGTTCAATGCCGGAGCAGAGGCCGCTCACTTACACCGGCGCGGGGTTGCGTTCGACGAACTGGCGTTGGTGCCAATAGGGGTAGGCGAGCTTTCGGTCGCTGGCCGCGTCCAGCTTGGCCACCTGTTCGGCGGTCAGGTTCCAGCCGATGGCGCCCAGGTTCTGCTTCAGCTGTTCCTCGTTGCGGGCGCCGACGATGATGGTGGAGACGGTAGGCCGCTGCAGCAGCCAGTTCAGCGCGATCTGCGGCACGGTCTTGCCGGTCTCGGCGGCGATCTCGTCCAGGGCGTCGACCACCTTGAACAGATATTCGTCGTCGACCGGCGGCCCGAACGAGGCCGTGGTCGGCAGGCGACTGACTTCCGGCAGGGGCTGGCCGCGCCTGATCTTGCCGGTCAAGCGACCCCAGCCCAGCGGGCTCCAGACCGCCGCGCCGACCCCCTGGTCGAGACCCAGCGGCATCAGCTCCCACTCGTAGTCGCGCCCGACCAGGGAGTAGTAGGTCTGGTTCACGACATAGCGGGGGTAGCCATACTGTTTGGCGGCGGCGAGCGACTTCATCAGGTGCCAGCCGGAGAAGTTGGAGACGCCGACGTAGCGGATCTTGCCGGCCCGGACGAGGTCATCGAGGGTCGACAGCGTCTCCTCGACCGGCGTCTTCGCATCGAAGCCATGCAGCTGGTAGACGTCGATATAGTCGGTGCCGAGGCGCTTCAGCTGGCGCTCGACGGTGTCGATCAGATGGAAGCGGGACGATCCGACAGCATTCGGGTCCCGCCCGCTGCGGAATGTGCCCTTGGTGGAGATGATCACCTTGTCGCGGCGCCCCTTGATCGCCTCGCCCAGGATGGTTTCGGATGAGCCGCGCGAATAGATGTCGGCGCTGTCGAACATGTTGAGACCGGCGTCGAGGCAGATGTCGACCATCCGGCGAGCTTCCTCACCCCGCACGGCCGCGAAACCCAGGGAGTCTTCGCTGGCGAAGGTCGCCGTGCCGAAACTCAACACCGGGACCATCAGGCCCGACGCGCCCAGCTGACGATATTCCATGCTGCTCATCTCCCAAGGGGTTGCCGATCACGCCCGGCCTAGATGAGGTCGGGCGCCGCAATAAGCTAGGCCACTCTGCGCTTCGACGGGGCTCAAGCCTAAAGCACAACCAGCTTAGCTCGCATCCTTGCGCGGGGCGCGTATGAGATTCTCTGAAGGGCGGCCTCAAGATAAATCTATTGATTCCATGGGAACGCGATGGGCCAATAGACCTGGGAGTTCGTGGCTGGGCTCGAGAAAGGCGCCTTGGTCAAACAGCTGGTCACCGAGAACGCCATCGCTCGCCGTGGAGTCTCGTTTAACCTACATCTTGCGGGTCTAAGCCAGATCCCACCGATCGTCCCGCAAACGCCGAAAGCCCAGCATGAGCGACCATCATCATCACGACCACACCGCCGATTGGAAGACTGACGGCGTTCGGGTGGTCCCGGGCGATCAGCTCGATCCCAACACGGCCAGCACCCCGGGGATGAACCGGGCCGCGGCGATCAACTTCGCCCGCGTCGGCGCGGAGAAGCTCTGGGCGGGGACGGTGACGATCCACGCCGGCGCCAAGACCGGCGCCCACCATCACGGCGAGCTTGAAAGCGTCATCTATGTGCTGAAGGGCAAGGCCCGGATGCGCTGGGGCGACGCCCTGCAATATGTCGCCGAGGCCGGCCCCGGCGACTTCATCTATGTGCCGCCGTTCGTCCCGCACCAGGAAATCAACGCCTCCGACGATGAAGTCCTGGAGTGCGTTCTCGTCCGTAGTGGTGGCGAGGCTGTCGTGGTGAATCTAGATATCGCGCCCGTGGAAAAGCCCGAAGCTGTCGCCTGGGTGGATTCCATCCACAAGGCCGACTGAGACACCAGGACCCGACATCATGCGCTCCCTGCACCGCCGAACCCTTCTGGCCTCGCTCGCCGCCGCGCCGACCTTCGGCGCCGTCTGGCCCGCGCTGGCCGGCGCGTCCATCGACCCCCTGCTGCAGAAGGCGATCGACGATCCTCGCCGACCGGCGGCCGATCGCGCGCGGGACGTCTACCGGCATCCCGGCGCGTCCCTGACCTTCTGGGGCCTGAAGCGCGGCGACACGGTGATCGACGTGAACCCAGGCACGGGCTGGTGGACCGACATCATCGCCCCCTATCTGGCGGCGAGCGGCGGCCGTTACATCGCCGCCGGCGCGGACCTGAACAACCCGGCGCTGTCGGCCGGCGCTCGAAAGGACCGCGCGGCGTTTGAGGCCAAATATGCCGACAAGTCGGTCTATGGCGACGTGAGCGTCACAGGCTTCGGCAAGGTCTCAGGACCGCTCGCGCCACCGAACACGGTCGACCTGGTGATCGTCTCCCGCGAAGTCCACAACTGGGCGCAGGTCGACGGCTTCGTGCAGAAGGCCTTCGGCGACTTCCGCGCCGCCCTGAAGCCCAGCGGCGTGCTAGCCATCGAAGAGCACCGCGCCGCCGAGGGCGCCGATCCGAAGAAGGGCGACGGCTATCTGCCGGAGTCCTTCGTCATCGCCGAGGCAAAAAAGGCCGGCTTCGTCCTGGCCGGGCGATCAGAGATAAACGCCAACCCGAAGGACACCAAGGACCATCCCTTTGGCGTTTGGACCCTGCCGCCCACCAACCGCTCGTCAGCCTTTGGCCAGCCGCCGAACCCGCAGTTCGATCATGCCCCCTATCTCGCCATCGGCGAGAGCGACCGCATGACGTTGAAGTTCGTCAAACCTGTATGACGTCTGAGCCTGACCAGGGCGGCGAGCCCTGGACCTATCCCCGTGTCGGCGAACTCGTCGCCGCCTTACGCGATCTGCGTCTGAAGTCTCACCGCACCCGGTATGGCGAGACGGCCCTCCCCGACCTTCCCTCCAAAAAGGTGGTCGCGGAGATCATCGACGCCCTGGCGGCGGCGATGTTCCCGAGGCATTTCGGACCGTCTGGCCTGGCTGGCGAAGGCATCGACGCCTTTGTGGCCTCCGCCCTGGCCAGCGCGCTGCAGTCCCTGCGCCGGCAGGTCCGCCTGGAGCTCGAGCTGACAGCCCACATCAGCCAGCGGGCCAGCGAAAACCACGAGGATCATGCTGGCCAGATCGCTGTCCAGCTCGGCGACCAGCTTCCAGCGATCCGGGCGCTGCTTGAAACTGACATCCGAGCAGCCTTCGAAGGCGATCCGGCCGCCAAAAGCCTGGACGAGGTCATGAGCTGCTATCCCGGGGTGCTGGCCATGATCCACCACCGCCTTGCCCACGGCCTATACCGGTTCGGCGCGCCCATGCTGGCCCGGATCGTGTCGGAGACGGCCCACTCATCGACGGGCATCGACATCCATCCGGGCGCCGAGATCGGCGAGAGTTTCTTCATCGACCATGGCACCGGCGTTGTAATCGGCGAGACCACGGTCATCGGCCGGCGCGTGCGCGTCTATCAGGCCGTCACCCTTGGCGCGAAGCGGTTCGAGACGGACCAGGAGGGGCAGCTGCTGAAAAACTACCCTCGCCATCCGATTATCGAGGACGACGTGGTCATCTATGCCGGCGCCACCATCCTCGG
>Ga0302316_10000185_pt1 | contig 56355 bp, 48 predicted proteins | sample III_Palsa_N3_2_FD_200456 | JGI IMG/M metagenome (GOLD analysis project Ga0302316, IMG submission 200456) | Peat permafrost microbial communities from Stordalen Mire near Abisko, Sweden - III_Palsa_N3_2 | ecosystem: Environmental > Terrestrial > Soil > Palsa > Peat permafrost | place: Sweden...
TACTCCGGCTGGAACGGAGTATCCCCGTTACTGCAAGTTCCGATAGACCGCATCGAGCAACTCGCCCTGCGGGTCTTCGCCTTGCTCCCAGTACATGATGCCGCCCAGATGCTTGGACTTCACGTAGGCGGCCTTGGCGGCAAGGGACTGCGGGTCGTCGTAGCTGATGAAGCGATGCGTTGCCGCGTTCCATAGGTAGGGCGCCTGTGCCACCTCATCCCACTGGCGGACGTAGCCGTTGCGATTGATGAAGTCGGCCTTGAGCTGTGGCCACGAGTGTTCGCCCTGGTAATGACCGTAGGCCTGGTAGAGGCCGTCATGCGCGCTCTGCACGTCGGCGAACTCGCGACCGTAGAACGCTGCGCCGATCAGCAATTTTTGCGCGGGCACCCCAGCGGCGAGAAACTGCTCTACCGCACGATCCGTGCTGCGTGCATCGGCCGGTGCCAGCGTCGAGGCGTGCAACCCGCTGTGATGGCCGGTGGTGGACGTCATCGAATTGACGAAGTCATAAGTCATCAGGTTGAACCAGTCCAGGCTGGGTGCGATCGCCGCGATATCGATACCGTTGACGAATACGCCGTCGGCGGCGGCGATGCTCAGCGTGTAGTGGTTGGCGCCGCGATGCGCGTGAGCGTCGCCGACCTGATCCAGCGTCGTGCGTAACGTTTTCAACAGCAAGGTGAAGTTGCTGCGATCCTGTGGGCTGCTCTTGATGCCGGATTCGTTATGGCCTGGATATTCCCAGTCCACGTCCAGGCCATCGGCGTCATTGGCGGCCAGCAACTGCGCAGCGCTGTTGGCAAACCGCTGTCGGCCCACCGCTGTGCTTGCCGCCTCGGAGAAACCGCCCACGCTCCAGCCACCCACCGAAACCACTACTTTCAGCTGGGGATGCGCCGCCTTGAGCGCGACGAGTCGATGCAGGCGTTGCGTGCTGTCAGGTTCGAGCAGTACCTCTCCATTGACCAGTTGGGCGAACGCGAAAATCAGCGTATCGAGCTTGCCGGCGTCCTTCGCGTCGATGTCGTCGCGGACCATATCGTAGCCGACGACGCGGTAGTGCTCGGCGTTGTGCTGTGGCTGTGTCGCTTGCGCACTGCAGCCGGCCAGCCCAGCCACCATGGTCGCCAGCAACAGGTTGCGCCACTTGGTGAGCGGTCGTATCTCAGAACGGGTTCCGATGTACATCGATAGGCACTCAGCGGTGACGGCGGGTGCTGAATCTTCGCAGTCGCCCGGCATTATGCCAAGGCACTGCGCCAATGACGGATGACACATTTTGCCGCAGGCATGCCCAAGCGAAAATCTGAAGGGTTGCGCCGCTTCCTCGAGATGAATCGACAACCGGATGCATAATGAAGTGGTGAACCCGACGGTGGAACAGAGATGAGCCCAGCGGATTTCGATCCGTCTGACCCCACGCCGACGCGGCCGGTCGAACCCGACGCGGCCGACTGTTGCGGCGAAGGCTGCGTGCGTTGCGTGTTCGACGTTTACGAGGAAGCCCTCGAACGCTATGAAGTCGCGTTGGCGGCTTGGCGTTTACGTCATCCCTGAGAGTCACCCATCGAGTATTGCAGTCGCCAGGAGAACGCCATGTGGATGGCCATAACCCGTGAAGTCAGTCCCGCGCTCGCCAGCTGCGAGTTGTCGCATATCCCGCGCATCCCCATCGATGCCGAACGTGCCGGCGCGCAGCATCACGATTATCTGCGCACCCTGGAAGCGCTCGGTTGTCGCCTGGTGATTTTGCCCGCTGAGCCGGCATTGCCGGATTCGGTATTTGTCGAAGACGTAGCCATCGTGCTGGACGAAGTCGCGGTCATGACGCGTCCCGGCGCGCTATCCCGCCGTGCGGAGGTGGCGAGCGTCGCCAAGGCGCTGGGCCATTACCGAACCTTGCTGACGATAGAGACGCCAGGCAACCTGGATGGCGGTGATGTCATGCGAGCAGGCCGCACGCTGTACGTAGGGCAATCTGCACGTAGCAATGCCGAAGGTATTGCGCAGCTAAGTGCGCTGCTGAACGAGCATGGTTACGCGGTGCAAGGTGTGCCGACTCGTGGCTGCCTTCATTTGAAATCCGCCGTCACCCAGATTGCAGATGACACCTTGCTGCTACAACCTGCATGGGTGGACCGCGCACTGTTTGCAGACTTCCGCGTGTTGGAAGTGGACCCGGCCGAGCCGCACGCCGCGAATGTATTGCGCGTTGGCAACGCACTGGTGATGCCGGCTGGCTTTCCTCGCACGCAGCAGCGACTGGTCGATGCCGGTTTCAACGTCACTGCCGTAGACGTTTCCGAGCTGCAGAAAGCCGAAGGTGCAGTGACTTGTTGCAGTTTGATTTTTCGTGTTGCAGGTTGAACGGGCGAAAGTTTCGTTCCGAGGGTTCGAGTCGACGGTTATCGGCACCGATGGATGAGACGCCAAACGGTTACCCTACTGCGATCATCCACTTCGCCAGGGTTTCCATGACCGACGCCATCTACGCCAGTTCCGTCCCCGTCTTCAAGCAGATGCTTGGCGGCCTCTCCGCAATCCTGGCCAAGGCCGATGCGCACGCGGCGGAGAAGAACATCGAGCCGACGGCGTTCACCCAGGCACGACTGTTCCCGGATATGTTTCCGTTGACCAGGCAGGTGCAGATTGCCTGTGATTTCGCACGTGGTGTGTCTGCACGACTGGCAGGGGTCGAGGTGCCGAAATACGACGACAACGAACTCACGTTCGCTGAGTTGCGCGAGTTGATCGCACGCAGCATCTTGTTTTTCGACAATTTGACGGCGGCGCAGTTTGAGGGTGCTGCGCAGCGGGAGGTCGTGTTGCGGCCGGGTACCCCGAAAGAGCGCCGTTTCGATGGCCAGGCTTATCTGTTGAGCTATGGCTTGCCCCAGTTCTTCTTTCACGTCACTACGGCGTATGCACTGCTGCGCCACAACGGCATCGAGATCGGCAAGCGCGACTACATGGGGCAGTATTGATCTTTTCGTAGCAGGGCAGTTTCGTGCCGGGCAGGATGGTCATGCCCGGCACGTGGTCGCCTGAACGATATGAGCAGGCGGGGCTGTTACTTGCTGTTCTTCTTTTTTTCCTGCTTGGCGGCCTTCTTCTCTTTCATGGTCTTGGCCGGCTTTTTCTTGTCGCTTTTCTTTGAATCCAAACCCTTGCTCATGTCGCTCTCCGCGGTGTGGTTGGGTGCTGCGTTTGACGCGCAGGGAAGTCTAAGCCGTTCCGGGGGCTGTTGCGCAAAGTCCGGCAGAGAATTCTGCTTCCGGCATATCAGCCGGCGGAACTTCAGATGCGGTCGCCAGGAGCCAGATAACGCCACTGTCCTGGCGCTAGTTTGGCGAGCGGGATTCGGCCGACGCGCAGGCGCTTCATCGCCAGCACCTTGAGGCCAACCGCCTGGCACATCGGTTCGATCTGAGTGGGCTGCAAGACCTTGAATGCGAAACGCAGCCGCTGCTCGCTTTGCCAGCTCACCTTAATCGGCGGCATCGCGTAGTTGTTGAAGCGCAGACCGTGATTGAGCAGGGCCAGCCCGTTCGGGATCAGCGTGCCGCTGACGTCGACCACAAACTCCTGCTCGACCCGGTCGATGTCCTCGGTGAGTTTGCGGGTGACGCGCCAGTCCTGCGTAAAAATCAGCAGACCACTGGCGTGAGTCGGTAGCGGCAGTGGCGAAGTCAGTCGCTGAAGATAACGCTTCAGCGGGCGCATGCCAGACGCGTCATCGAGCGACCGGTTTTCGGGTGTAACAAGCGCGTTGGCTGGGTTCGGACCGCCGTCAGCGTCGTAGCCAACCGGTTTGTGCAAGATGAGGGTGGCCGGTTCGGACGCGGTAAGCTCGGCCTGGGGATCAAGCTCGACGGTTTGCGTGTCAACCATGAACTGCGGCTCTTCCACCACCACCCCATCGACCCGCACCCAGCCACCCTCGATGTACTGCTCAGCCTCTCGCCGCGAACACTGGGCCAGGGCGACGACGCGTTTGGCGAGGCGAACGGGGTCGGTCATCGGAATGCCATGGGGAGGGAAGGTGCATTGTAGGCGCCTTGGTGGGCTTCTTGCGGCGAGGGAAGCCTTGCTCTGTCCCCTCTCCTCTTGGGAGAGGGCTGGGGTGAGGGTCCCGTCTTCGCAAGATCACTCACTACTCGTCATCCTTTACTCGTCGTCCCTGCGAAGGCAGGACAAGTAGTGAGTGATCCCACGAAGACCGGCCCCCCGTCCACAGGCATCTCAACTGAATTCACTTCCACGAAGATCTCGCAGACAGTGGCAATTGGCGCGGATGCCCCCAGATTGGAGGCTTCAGATATTCCGAGGCCGTACCATGATTCCCTTCTCCGTCCTTGACCTGGCGCCAGTCACCGAAGGCAGCGATGCCGGGCAGGCGTTTCGCAACACTCTGGATCTGGCGCAATTGGCCGAGAAGCTTGGCTATCAGCGCTATTGGCTCGCCGAGCATCACAACATGCCGGGTATCGCCAGTGCGGCAACGGCCGTGCTGATCGGACATGTAGCGGGTGGGACCTCGACGATCCGCGTCGGCGCGGGCGGCATCATGTTGCCGAATCATGCGCCGTTGCAGGTGGCCGAGCAGTTCGGCACGCTGGCGTCGCTGTATCCGGGGCGCATTGACCTGGGACTCGGGCGCGCTCCGGGGACCGATCAACCTACCGCGAAGGCATTGCGCCGCTACTTCGACAACGCCGACGCGTTCCCGCATGACGTGATGGAGTTGCTCGGATATTTCGAGCCAGCCAAACCCGGTCAGCCGGTGCGCGCGGTACCCGGGGCGGGGATCGAGGTACCGGTATGGCTGCTTGGTTCGAGCTTGTTCAGTGCGACACTGTCAGCACGACTCGGCCTGCCATTCGCGTTTGCTTCGCACTTTGCGCCGGATGCGATGGATGAGGCGCTGGCGCTGTACCGCCGCGATTTCAGGCCTTCGGCACGCCTGCAACAGCCTTACGCGATGCTTGGCATCAACGTGGTTGCTGCTGACAGTGATGCGCAGGCACGACGACTGTTCACCACCCAGCAACAGAGTTTCATCAACTTGCGGCGCGGACGCCCGGGGTTGATCCCGCCACCGATCGACGACATCGAGTCGTACTGGACACCGGTCGAAAAGATCGGCGTGGAGCGCGCGCTGGCCTGCGCGGTGGTGGGCGACCCGGACAACGTGAGGGACGGTATCGAGGCCTTCATTGCCAGGCATAAGCCGGACGAACTGCTGATCACCGCGAATGTGTTTGAGCACGCGGCGCGGCGTCATTCGTTCGAGATTGCCGCGGCGGCACGGGATCGGCTCAAGATGGAGAGTTTGCACACCAGCTGACCAGGCATTGCTGCAAAACAGCGAACAGGGCCTCTGATCGGCCATAATTGGGGTTATCCCTCGCATTGTTGAAGCTTTCCGACGCATGAAAACACCCAAGGGCCTGCAGGCACTGATCGACGAAGGCGTGATCGATCAGGTGCTCCGGCCACTCAAGAGCGGCAAGGAAGCCTCCGTCTACGTGGTGCGCGCGGGCGACGATATCCGGTGTGCCAAGGTCTACAAGGACATGGCGCAACGTAGTTTCCAGGCGCGCGTGCAGTACCAGGAAGGTCGCAAAGTACGTGGCAGCCGGCAGGCTCGCGCTATTGGCAAGGCCAGCAAGTTTGGTCGCAAGGAGATGGAAGCTGCCTGGAAAAACGCCGAGGTCGACGCGCTGTACCAGCTGACCGCAGCCGGAGTGCGGGTGCCGCAACCCTATGGTTATTTCAACGGCGTGCTGGTGATGGAGCTGGTCACCGATGCGGAGGGCTATTCGGCGCCGCGCCTGGGCGAGGTGGAGCTGTCGGCGGACACGGCACGCGCCTATCACCGGTTTCTGATGCAACAGGTGGCACGCATGCTTTGCATCGGGCTGATCCATGGCGACCTGTCCGAATACAACGTGCTGGTTGCGCCGGAAGGTCCGGTGATCATCGATTTGCCGCAGGTTGTCAGCGCGTCGGGCAACAATGCGGCGCGAGCCATGCTGCGACGTGACGTGGGTAACATCACCATCAGCCTGTCGCGCTTTGCGGCGGAGCTGCTGGACACTCACTACGGCGAGGAAATGTGGGCGTTGTTCGAGTTGGGTGAATTACACCCGGACACCGAACTCACCGGTCACTTCGAGTTCGACGAAAGTGTCGCCGATGTCGACAGCGTGATGCAGTCCATCATCGACGCCCGTGAGGAAGCGATCATCCGTCAGCAGGGACGCGAGGCGGCCGCGCAGGGCGACTGACGGGTCGGCTACGCTTAGCGCCCTGTAGCCTGTGCGGAGCACGATTTGTAGGAGCGCAGCTTGTGCGCGAAAGGCCTACGAAGCGGTAGGTGCGGCTCCTGTTCGCGCTGCAGATTTTTCGCGTACAGGGTGCGCTCCTACAGAAAGTCCACGACAAGCCTCAGGGTGCGTGGACATCCAGCAGCTCCACATCGAACACCAGCGACGCATTCGGCGGGATGTCATCGCCTGCACCGTTGGCGCCGTAGCCGAGCGCTGCCGGTATCAGCAAGGTGCGCTTGCCGCCGACACGCATGCCGGCTACGCCCTGATCCCAGCCCTCGATAACTCGACCTTGGCCCAGCGTGAAGGAAAATGGCGTGCCGCTATCGAGCGAGCTGTCGAACTTCGTGCCGTGTTTGTTCTTGGCGGTTTCGTCGTAGAGCCAGCCCGTGTAGTGAACCTTCACTTCCATGCCTGGTTTTGCTTCGACGCCCGTCCCGACCTTCTGATCGATCGTGATGAGTTTATCCACGTGGCCAGTTGCGTGGGCTTGGGGTGTGCCCCCGCAAGCGGCGAGTACGAGCAGGGCGAACAAGGACAACAACCAACGCATGGCGTGATTCCAGAAGAGGATGGACGGGTCGGGCGCCGATTATCCGCGAAAACCAACAGTCATAGGGGCCATGGATGCCATGCCGATCGATCGGATGAACTACCCGTCAGTTGACCGTTTCAGCAGGTGCCAGGCGACGTACCGGATCCACGGTGACCGAGTTCGCATCATTCATCAGCTGCAGCTGGCCGTCCTGGACCAGGCATTGCAAGCGCATGCCACGCTGCAGCAGGGCGACAAGTTCGGTGACGGTGGCCGTGGGAATATCCAGCACGGTCAGGTTCTTGTTGCGACTCAGCGAGGTGCCGATCTTATTCCACCAGATATCCGACGCGTTGCCGCCATAGTTGATGACCACCACCTGCCGCGAACGTCCACAAGCCTTGCGGATGCGTGTTTCGTCCGGCTGACCCAGTTCGATCCATAGCTCGATTTCGTCGGTGTACGCCTTGCGCCACAGCGCTGGTTCGTCCTCGTCGCTGATGCCCTTGCCGAACTCGAGCCGGTCGTCCGCATACAGCGCAAACGCGAGCAACCGCACCATCAGGCGCTCCTCGGTCTCCGACGGGTGCCGCGCCAGGGTCAACGCATGGGTGGCGTAGTAATGCCGGTCCATGTCGCTGATCTGCAGCTCGACTTTGTAGATGGTGGAGTTGAGGGCCATGAGGCGTGCCTGTGACGACAACCGACCATTCTACGCGGTGTGGTGGGGACGTAGTTGGACGGCTGCCAGGGCGTCCCTGGCTGGGCTTGGGATTTAACCAGCCCGCGCGGGCCGAACTACACTGGCCCAGCCATGACATCGCCCACCCCACATTTCACCCGCGAGCCCCACGCCAGCACCGTCCATCTATCGCCAGGCGCGTGGGCCACGGTGCTCGATAGCCTATGCGACCACTTCGCCACGATCAGCCGTGCGCAATGGCTCGATCGCGTGGCGCGTGGGTTGGTACTGGATGGTCAAGGCGAGCCGATCACGCCGGACACCCCGTATCGAACCGGGCTGCGCATTCATTACTACCGCGAGGTGATGGACGAGGTGCCGATCCCGTTCACCGAAACGGTGCTGCATGTCGATGAGCATCTGCTGGTGGCGGACAAGCCGCACTTCCTGCCGGTGACACCGGCGGGTGGGTTTGTCGAGCAGACTTTGCTGCGGCGACTGACTCAACGGCTGGGTAATCCCGATCTGGTGCCGTTGCATCGGATTGATCGCGCCACCGCGGGGCTAGTGTTGTTTTCGGCGAACCGGGCCAGCCGCGACCGCTACCAGGCGTTGTTTCGCGAGCGCCGGATCGACAAGCGGTACGAGGCTTTGGCGCCTCCCATGCCTGATCTGAATTTTCCATGGCGACGCCACTCGCGCATCGTCGTTGGAGAACCGTTTTTCCGCATGCAGGAAATCGAGGGGGCGCCAAACAGCGAAACGGCCATCGATGTGATCGCGCGCGGCGATAACTATTGGCGCTATGTACTGCATCCAGTGACTGGCAGAAAGCACCAGTTGCGCGTGCATATGGCCGCACTGGGTGCACCGATCATCGGCGACACCTTGTATCCGCAACTGACCGGGAAGGCCGCGGACGATTATCAGCGTCCGCTGCAACTGCTGGCGCAAAGCCTGCGGTTTGTCGATCCGCTTTCCGGCGAGCAACGTCAGTTCGAGAGCCAGCTGAGGCTCTGACGGCGTCGGGCGGGCCGGGATTTTCGGCTCAGGAGTAACCACGCACGGCCATTCCACGCTATCTTCCGCAGCAGCATCTGCCCGGGAGTAGCAAACGTGAGTGCACAGCCATTGTCCAGCGCGACGCCGCGCAACGAATTGACCGTACGCGGGCTGATCATCGGCATCCTGATCACCCTGGTGTTCACGGCGGCGAACGTCTATTTCGGCCTGAGGGCTGGTCTCACGTTCGCGACGTCGATCCCGGCGGCGGTGATCTCGATGGCGGTGCTGCGCTATTTCAAGGGCTCCACGATGCAGGAGAACAACATCGTGCAGACGGTCGCATCGGCGGCCGGCACGTTGTCGTCGATCATCTTCGTGTTGCCCGGCCTGATCCTGATCGGATGGTGGACCGGCTTCAACTACTGGACGTCGTTCGCGATCTGCGCGCTGGGCGGCATCCTCGGTGTGATGTATTCGATCCCGCTGCGCCGCGCGCTGGTCACCAATTCCGAACTGCCGTATCCAGAGGGCGTGGCTTGCGCCGAGGTGCTGAAGGTAGGCTCGGGCGGCGGTGAGGGCGTCAGCGCCGAAGAGGCTGCCGAAACCAACCGCGCCGGACTGCTTGCCGTTCTGTGGGGCTCGATCGTTTCAGGTGTGTTCGCCGTCGTCGTGGCGACGCGGGTGTTTGCTGGTGACGTGGTGCAGTATTTCCGCGTCGGCGACAGAGGCGGCGTCAGCGGGTTCGATTTCTTCCTTTCGTTTGCGTTGTTCGGCATCGGCCACCTGGTGGGGCTGTGGGTGGGCATCGCGATGCTCGTGGGCGCGGTGATCGGTTGGGGCTGGGGCGTGCCGCATTTCTCTGCATTGGCACCGGCAGCCGGGTCGGTCGCTGATCTGGCACTAGCAACATGGAGTCACAAGGTTCGTTTTGTCGGTGCAGGCACCATCGGTGTCGCCGCGATCTGGACATTGGCCAAACTGGTCAAACCGGTCATCAGCGGGCTGACTTCCGCCATGGCCGCTTCGCGCGTGCGCAACGCCGGCCATGCGGCATCGCTGCCGCGCACCGAGCAGGACATTCCAATCGGACAGGTCGGCTTGATCTCGCTGGTATCGCTGCTGCCGATCGGCTGGCTGATCGCGAACTTCGCGACGACCGCCGGTCATGGCTTGGGTGACCATGTCGTGGCGCTGGTCGTCGGTGGTCTGATTTTCGTGGTGCTGATGAGCTTCTTCGTGTCTGCCGTATGCGGCTATATGGCCGGCCTGATCGGGTCGTCGAACAGTCCGCTGTCGGGCATCGGCATCATCGTGGTGATTGCGGCCGCGTTGCTGCTGGTCTTCGGCATCCGCTCGACGTTGCCTGCCGGTAGCGAAAACGCGTTGGTGGCGTTCGCCCTGTTCATTACCTCGATCGTGTTTGCCGCCGCGGCCATCGCGAACAACAATCTGCAGGATCTCAAGACCGGTCAATTGGTTGATGCCACGCCATCGAAACAGCAATGGGCGCTGGTGATCGGCGTACTTGCCGGCGCGGCGATCATTCCGCCGATTCTCGACTTGCTCAATCACGCCTATGGCTTTGCCGGTGCCCCCGGCCCGCAGCGCGAGCATGCGTTGCCGGCACCGCAGGCCGGCCTGATCTCGGCGCTGGCGCAGGGCGTGATCCAGAACAACATCAACTGGACCCTGATCGAGATTGGTGGGGTAATCGGCGTGGTCATGATCATCATCGACGAGGTATTGCGTCGCACGACCAAGTCCGCACATCTGTCGCCGCTTGCGGTGGGTCTGGGCATCTATCTGCCGACGCAGAGCACGCTGATGGTGGTGGTAGGGGCGGTGGCCGGCTGGTGGTTCGATCGCCGTGCCGACCGCACTTCTAAGAATCCCGAAGCGACCAAGCAACTTGGCGTGCTTCTCGCATCCGGCATGATTGTCGGCGAGGGGCTGCTCGGTGTGGTCATCGCTGCGTTCGTCGCATTCTCCGGCAAGGATTACCCGCTGGCGCTGGTCGGCGACGCCTTCGCGAACGGACCGGCGCTGTGGGTCGGTGGTGCGGCGTTCGTCGTGGTCATGGTGTTCCTGTACCGCTGGGTGGGTCGTCTGGCGCAGGCCTCGACGAACGCATAGCGGCCGGCCGGCGAGCACCAGGGCGGCCTGCCCGTGTAGGGTCTTGCAGCGATCATCGGTAGGATTCGGAAATCGATGTGCTTTTCGTTAATCACCTGAAACAGTCGAGGCTCTACACTAGGCGGTCACCAAGGGAGTCTGTCGTCGCGTGGAGCAGCAAGAAAAGGTCGAGCAGGTTCTGAGCGCCACGGAAACCCTGGCGCCGCCGAATCAGCGCATGGTGGTGTTGCGCAGGCTCGCCGGGCCGCTACTGTCGGTGGGTATGTTGTGCCTGGCGCTGTGGGCATTGCACCTGCTGGCCAAAGAGGTGAACTACCACCAGGTCCGCACCTACATTCAAAGCATTTCCCGCGTGCGGCTCTTGCTGGCAGCGCTGCTGACCGCAATGGGATACGCGGTGATGACGCTGTACGACCGTTTCGCGCTTGCCTCGATCGAACGCAAACTGCCGTGGCGGCAGGTCACCCTGATTTCGTTCATCAGCTACGCCTTCAGCAATGCGGTAGGCATGTCGCTGCTGGTGTCGGGCTCGATTCGCTACAGCTTCTACATCCAGAGCGGCCTGTCCACGAAAGAGGTGGCGAAAGTGGTGCTGTTCTGCACCAGCAGCTTCTGGTTGGGCCTGCTGGCACTGACCGGTGTGACCTTGTTGTGCGTGCCGCTGCCGCCGGAGCTACCCCTGGCGGCGTTTCGCATCCCATGCGCATTGCTGTTGACCCTTGTGCCGCTGGCGTGGCTTGCCGGCGGCTTGATCAAACGTCCGCTGCGGATCTGGCGTTGGCGCGTGACGATGCCGTCAGTCGCCACTGGCATGCGGCAGATCCTGGTCGGTGCGTTCGACTGGGGACTGGCGGCCGCCGTGCTCTATGTGTTGATGCCGAACGAATTGAACAACGGGTTCGGCCATTTCCTGGCGATCTTCGTGATCGCCCAGATCATCGGACTGATCAGCCACGTGCCCGGTGGACTGGGCGTGTTCGAGGCGGTGATGCTGGCCGGTTTCGGCGCCACCGGCAACGAGGCACTTGCTGCGCCGATCATTGGTGCGCTGGCGGCGTTCCGCGTCATCTACTACTTGCTGCCGCTGTGCATGGCCACCGTGTTGGTATTGCAGCGCGAGGCACGGGGATTGCGTCAGAAATCCCTGCTGACGCCCTGGTTCACCGGACTGCTGCCGTCGTTCTTCGCGGGACTGACGCTGGTTTCCGGTGCGGTGTTGCTGTTTTCCGGCGCGACCCGGGCATTGCCCAAGCGCATGGATATCCTGCGCGACGTGCTGCCGTTGTCGGTGCTGGAAGTCTCGCATCTGCTGGCCAGTGTGATCGGCATGATGCTGCTGATTCTTGCTCGTGGTTTGCAACGCCGGCTGGATGCGGCGTATTGGTTGACCCTGGTCTTGCTGGTGGCCGGCGCGGTGTTCTCGCTGCTTAAAGGCATCGATTACGAAGAAGCCACGCTGCTCACTTTGCTGGCGATGGCGTTGGCGCCGGCGCATTGGCTGTTCTATCGGCGCGCGTCGCTGTTCAGTACGACGTTCTCGATCGGCTGGATCGTGGCGATCGTGGCGGTGTTTGGCTGCGCAACCTGGCTGGTGTTGTTTAGTTACAAGCACGTCGCTTACAGCAGCGACTTGTGGTGGGAATTCAGTTTTTATCAAGGCGGCGCGCCGCGCGCATTGCGCGCGTTGGTGGGTGCAGCCGCAGCCGGCATGCTGTTTGCGCTGGCCAGCCTGATCCGGCCGAGGCGACTGGCGCCGGAACCACCGACCGAGGCCGAGCTGGCGCAGGCGCTGCCGCTGATCAAGCAGTTCCCTTCCGCGCAGGCCCATCTTGCGTTGATGGGCGACAAGACCTTGCTGTTCGATCCCGGCTGCAAGGCGTTCGTGATGTACGACATCGAAGGTCGCAGCTGGGTGACCATGGGTGATCCGGTAGGTGGTGACGACGCCGTTCGACGCGAACTGGTGTGGATGTTTCTCGACCAGTGCGAACGCGCTGGCGGCTGGCCGGTGTTCTATCAGGTGAGCCCGGAGGATCTGGATCTGTATCTCGAAGTGGGCATGAGCCTGCTGAAAATCGGTGAGGAAGCTCGCGTGCGGCTAGCCACGTTCAACCTTGACGGCAAGTCGAAGAAAACCCTGCGCGGCACGGTGAACAAACTCGCGCGCGACGGCTTGCGCTTGCAAATATTGCCCGCCAGCGAAGTGGCGCCGCTGTTGCCGCGGCTCAAGGAAATTTCCGACGCGTGGATGCTCGACAAGCGGGTTCGCGAGAAGCGTTTTTCACTCGGTGCGTTCGATCCGCGTTACCTGGTGCGCACGCCGATGGCGGTGGTGTGGCAGAACGACCAGATAGTGGGCTTCGCCAACTTGTTTCTCAACGAGACCAAGCAGGAAGCGTCGTTGGACCTGATGCGTTTCTTGCCGGAAGGTCCGGCTGGAATCATGGATTATCTTTTTGTGGAACTGATGCAATGGGCGCGGCAGGAAGGCTATAGCTGGTTCAACCTGGGCATGGCTCCGCTGGCTGGATTGCAAAACCGGAGACAGGCGCCGTTGTGGAATCGATTCGGTGCGTTGGTGTTTGGTCGCGGCGAGCGCTTCTACAATTTCCGCGGACTGCATCGCTACAAGGATAAGTTCGATCCCGAGTGGGAGGCGCGCTACATGGCGGTACCCAAGGGTATTGCGCTGCCGATGATCCTGGCCAATGTAGCCAGCCTGATTTCGGGCGGCCTTTCCGGCGTGGTGCGTCGATGAAACGCGGAGCAGGGATCACTCTCACGGCCATCGTGGTTTGCGTGGTGGTTGGCGTGCTGGTGTGGAGTCCGTGGTCGCGAGTGAGCCTGGAGCAGGCCACCGTGGTGTTGCCGGTTGCCGGCATCAGCGCTGCACCTCCGGCAGGCAAAGACGACGTCATGGCGATCATCTATTCGGGCGACGGTGGCTGGGCTGATCTGGATCGACGCCTGGGCATCGCGTTCATCGACCGCGGCATTCCCGTGCTGGGGGTCAATACGTTCAAATACTACTGGCGCAACCGCACGCCGGACGAGTCGGCGCGGGAACTGGATGCGCTGATGACAAAATACGTCGGCGTGTGGAGCAAGCAGCGCGTCTGGCTGGTGGGTTATTCCTTTGGTGCCGATGTGTTGCCGACCATTGTGGGCAAGCTGAGCCCGGCCAATCGTGACCGCATTACCCAGATGGTGCTGCTGGCACCCAGCAAGGAAGCGAACTTCGAGATTGCGCTCGAGGGCTACATGATCAAGCAGGGCTGGTGGCAGGAACACCTGAAGACGCTGTTGCAAAGCCTCAATCCGATCAAGGATTACGATGCGATGCCACCCTTGCAGGCATTGAACAACAAGCCGCCGGTGATCTGCTACTACGGCCTCAACGACGCCGACGACACGGTCTGCACCGAGCCCACTCTGCCGTCGTGGGTCGTCGTCCACCCAAAGAAGGGTGACCACCATTTCGATGGGGGTTATCAGCCGCTGACCCGGCAGATGCTGGACGAGTTGCCGTCCAGTGCGTCGACCGCCGGTCCGCACTGATACAAAGCCTGGTACTGACTGCGGTCGAGCCGGTCTTTCAGCGCATTTTTTTGCGTAGTGGCGCACTATTGGAGGCCACGGCCGGGCGCTGTGTCTGGCTGCCATGACAGCGAGGAAACTCCCATGTTGGATTGGCTGGGTTATCGCAAGGAATTGATGGGGCGCATTGGCGACATCGCCAAATTGAGCCCGGATACGGTGAAGGGCTACCAGACCCTGTCCGGTGCCGGCGAGAAAACCGGTCATCTGGATGCCAAGACGCGCGAACTTATCTCGCTGGCCGTAGCGGTCACCACGCGCTGCGATGGCTGTATCACCGTGCATGTCGGCCAGGCGTTGAAGCATGGCGCTAATCGTGAGGAGATCGCCGAGGCGTTGGGTGTGGCGATCGCGATGAATGCCGGCGCGGCCCTGGTGTATTCGGCGCGGGCAATGGACGCTGTTGAAGCACACAGCAGCAGCTGAACTTGCAGCCACGTACAATGCCGCCTTCGTTTCACGCTTGAAGTAGTCACGTGACCGCAGTCGGCATTTTTGCGGCAGCACCGGATTCGGCGCTAGCCGCCTTGTTTGTTCCCTTCGACTCGTCAGAGCTGCGTCTGCCGGCGGATGGTCGTGTGCTATTTCTGCGCGCGCGTGCCGGTGTGCGCTTGCGAGAGATGGCGCAACCCGGCTGGCTCTGCGAGCAAAGCTTCATGCCGTTTGCCGATGAGCTGGGTCGTAACGGGCTGCACGTAGGTGAGCCCAAAGCCGATGAGGTGTTTCCGCTGGTACTGATCCTGCCGCCACGTCAGCGCGATGAGGCGCGCGCACTGTTCGCGCGTGCGGTACGCCACACGGCGCCCGGTGGCACGGTGTTGGCAAGTATGCCGAATGCCGAGGGTGCGAAGTCGGGTGAGGCGGATCTGGCGAAACTTGTGGGCACCGTCCAACATTTATCCAAGCACAAATGCCGGGTGTTCTGGAGTACGCCAGGGGTGGCCGGGGTCGATCAACCGTTGCTGAACGAGTGGCTGGCGCTGGATGCGCCACGGCAAACGGCGGATGGCTATAGCAGTCGGCCTGGCCTGTTCGCATGGGACCGCATCGACCGCGCTTCAGCGCTGCTTGCGGCACAACTGCCAGACGACCTGCAGGGACGCGTCGCCGATCTCGGGGCCGGTTACGGCTACCTCGCTACGCAGGTCATCGCGCGTTGCCCGCAGGTAAAAGCCATCGACTTGTACGAAGCCGAGGCGCGCGCATTGGCGCCGGCGCGGCTGAACCTTCAGCGTGCTCAACGCGAATGTGGCCGCGAGCTGGATGTATCGGTGCACTGGCACGACGTCACCCGCGGTCTGCCGCAGCGTTACGACGCCATCGTCAGCAATCCACCGTTCCATCAGGGACGCGCCGATCTGCCCGAGCTGGGTCGCGCGTTCATCACCACGGCGGCCGATGCGCTACACGCAGATGGACGGCTATGGTTGGTGGCGAACCGGCATCTACCTTACGAGGCGATACTGACCGCACGTTTTCACAACGTGCGCAGCGTGGTGGTGCAAGAGGGTTTCAAGGTGATCGAAGCGAGTGGAGTACGCGGATGAAGTTGGTCAAGTTGATAGCCAACCTGGGTTACGGCAGCCGCAAGGATGTGTCGCAGATGTTTCGCGCCGGACGTATCACCGATCTGGCGGGTGAAGTGTTGTATGCCGACGATGTCGTGCCGCACGACCACATCCGTATCGATGACGAACCGCTCGATCCGCCGAACGGCTTGGTGCTGATGCTCAACAAACCGCTGGCAGTCACCTGCTCGCGCAAGGATCCGGGACGGGTGGTGTATGACCTGTTGCCGCCACGCTACAACGTGCGCACTCCGGTGTTGTCCAGCGTGGGGCGACTCGATCGCGACACCACCGGACTGCTGCTGTTCACCGACGATGGTGCGCTGCTGCATAGGATCATTTCGCCGAAGGCGCAGGTGAGCAAAGTGTACGAGGCCACCCTGGCGCAGGACCTGCGCAGTGACGAAGGTGAGCTGTTCGCTAGCGGCACGTTGCTGCTCGAATCAGAAAAGGAGCCGCTCGCACCCGCTGCGCTTGAAGTGCTGGGACCGCGTCACGCACGGCTTACCGTCACGGAAGGTCGTTACCATCAGGTGCGGCGGATGTTCGCGGCCACCGGCAATCACGTCGAGACGCTACAGCGCATCGCGGTCGGTGGACTTACGCTGGGCGAATTGCCGCTGGGTGAGTGGCGCGTCCTCAGCGCCGATGAGATCGCATTGATCTTCAGCGGCACTCCCTGAAGGGGACGCTTCCACCACTGGTAGGAATCTCAAAAAAGGCCACTCTTTTGCTCGTCATCCCTGCGAAGGCAGGGACCCAGTTGCCCGATGCCCCTCAAGAGCAAGGCCACTGGGTTACTCCCTTCGCTCGCCCCTTCGGGGCCGCTCTTCGAGCGTTCTGCACGCTTTGCGCTAACGGAGGCCACCGGCTATCCGAGGTGCCCTAGAGCAAATGCACCGCTGTAGGAATCGACGTCCCATACCACTTGTGCCGCTCGTCACGACAACTCGGGCTGCCCATCGCATATTTACGGCAGATCGACGGGCGATCCTCGTAGATCGTGCAACCGGACGTATTCGGGTTCACCGCGGCGCACCAGCCGTCTTCACCCTTGGCCAGGGTTTCCATGCCGTGCAAGTCACGATGGACCAGCCACGCCGGCACATGATCGTCGGGCATCAAGACAACGGTGAGGCGGCAGCAGATAGCTTCGCAGGATGTGCAGTGCACGCCTGGATCGACGCTTTCGGCATAGATGTCGGGAAGATTTTTCACTCGTCAGCATGACAGCTTCGCCCGCTGCGAATATGAATCGCGCGTTGCAATGGGCGGGAATCAGTCCTTGGTATCGCGCCACAACGCTTGCCAGCCTGCCGTGCCAAGCCGTTGCAGGGTCTCGATATTGCGTCGATAAATGCTGTCGGTATCGCTCATGCTTTCCATCGCGCGTTCGATGCTCGCTTCACGCAGCAGGTGCAGTGTGGGGTAGGGCGAACGGTTGCTGAAGTTTTCGATCGCATCTGCTGCGCTGTCGGCGAACTGGTAGTCAGGGTGGAAGCTGGCCACTTGCCATTCACCTTCCAGGCCCAGCGTCTGCACCGCCGCATCGGCGACATCGAGGAAATCGTTGTAGTCGAGAAAATCCGTCAGCACAAAGGGATGAATCAGCAGGCCCGTTTCACATTCGTCCGGCGTCAACGCGTTGAGTGATTGCAGCTCGCCGCACAGATCATCCAGCAACGCGTCGGTGTCGCGCGCATGACTCACGCGCATGCGCAGCTTGCCCTGCACGTGCGGCGCGCGAGCGAACGGACACAAGTTGAGCCCGATCACCGCGCGCTCCAGCCAGCGCGTGGTGGCGGCGATGAACGGCGCATCCTCGGGCAGGGCGTCGGCGTTGAGACTGGCGGGCGTTGAGTCGGTCATGCGGTTCTCGGTTTGATGCTGGCGGCGGCGACTATAGCGCCATGGGGTTCCGGGGACCTTCAAAAGCCGCTCCTCTCAGCTCGTCATTCCTGCGAAGGCAGGAATCTAGCGCCCTTGCTCTCCAGGAACACGAAGCTGCTGGGTCACTGCCTTCGCAGGGATGACGAGCGGGGTTGTTTGAGGCGGTCTTGTGCGGTCTTGCATGTATCGATCCCCGCCCGGATATAAGGTTAGACCGTTCACCAGATCTTGCCAGCATGTTCAATCCTCGTTTTGACAACGCGTTCGTCCGCGATGTGCCAGGTGATGCTGAGCACGGACCACGCTTGCGCCAGGTAGAGGGTGCACTTTATTCGTCGGTCGATCCCACCCCGGTTGCCGCACCGCGCGTGCTGGCACATTCGGCTGAGATGGCGACGGTGCTGGGCTTCAGCGAGGAGGATGTCGCCACGCCTGAGTTCGCACAGGTGTTCGGCGGCAATGCCTTGCTGAATGGTATGCAACCCTATGCGGCGAACTACGGCGGCCATCAGTTCGGCCATCGGGCCGGGCAATTGGGTGATGGACGTGCGATCTCGCTGGGCGAGGTAATCAATGCTTCTGGCGAGCGCTGGGAGTTGCAGCTGAAAGGCGCCGGGCTGACGCCGTATTCGCGCGGCGCGGATGGTCGCGCGGTGCTGCGCTCGTCAGTGCGCGAATTCCTGTGTAGCGAGGCGATGCATCACCTCGGTGTGCCCACTACACGCGCGCTGAGCTTGGTCGACACCGGCGAGCCGGTGCTGCGCGACATGTTCTACGACGGCCATGCAAAAGAGGAGCCGGGCGCCATCGTCTGTCGCGTGGCTCCCTCGTTCATCCGCTTCGGCAATTTCGAGTTGCCCGCTTCGCGCGGCGATACCGTGCTGTTGAAGCAACTCGTCGACTTCACCATCCGCCGAGACTTTCCCCTGCTGCGCGGTCAGGGTGAAGCGCTTTACGCGGAGTGGTTTGCCCAGGTCTGCGAACGCACCGCAAAGATGATCGCGCACTGGATGCGTGTGGGGTTTGTACATGGCGTGATGAACACCGACAACATGTCGATCCTCGGTCTCACCATTGACTACGGCCCGTATGGCTGGGTCGACAACTATGATCCGGAGTGGACGCCGAACACCACCGATGCACAACGTCGCCGCTATCGCTTTGGCCAACAGCCGAACGTGGCGTGGTGGAACCTCAGCCGTCTGGCCGGCGCGTTGGCGCCGTTGTTTGCGGGTGTCGAACCCCTGCAGGCGGGACTGGATCGTTATGCCGCGACTTATGCCGCCGCTGATCGCGCGAACATCGCCGCAAAACTTGGTCTGGCTGAATGCCGCGACGACGACGTGACATTGATGCAGTCATTGCAGACGCTGATGCAACAAGCCGAGATCGACATGACGCTATGGTTTCGCATGCTGTCTGATGTCGATGCGCAGGCGCCGACACTGGCGTCATTCCATGATGCGTTCTACGACGAAACGAAGCGGTCCGAGAATGAGGACGAACTCAACGAATGGCTGGTGCTCTATGTCGCCCGTCTTGCAACGGATCCGCAGTCACCAGAACAACGTCGAGCGGGCATGCGCGCAGTCAATCCTCGCTACGTGATGCGCAACTATCTGGCGCAGCAGGCGATCGATCGTGCGGAGCAGGGCGATGCCAGTGGTATCCATGAGCTGCTCGAGGTCATGCGTCATCCGTATGACGATCAGCCCGACCGGGAGGCTTTTGCGCAGAAGCGCCCGGACTGGGCCCGACACAAAGCCGGTTGCTCGATGCTGTCGTGCAGTTCGTGAGTGCGGCTTCTGCCCGAAACGGCCAGGGGCCGGCATGGCCGACCCCTGGATTCAGAGTTTTTGGTGCCCTCGAGACGATTCGAACGTCCGACCTGCCCCTTAGGAGGGGGCCGCTCTATCCAACTGAGCTACGAGGGCAGCGGCGGGATTTTCGCATGGATGACTGGCGACGTGCTTGGCTTGGCGAAAAGGGCCAGATTCAAGAGCACCCACCCCAACCCTCCTTGCGACCGAAGGGAGTCCCTTCTTCGGGGCAGGCAGGGGAGGGAGCACACCGCGCAGACGCGCAGCCCCATAAGCTAGCCAGTAGGAATAACGGGCCGCCTGCTAGAATCAGCGTTTTATAAGCCTTCAATTCACGGTGCCGGCAGGCGCCACGCAAGTCCAGGAGACACCCATGTCCCACGCAATTCTTACCGCGCTTGGCCTCAACGGCGAGCAGTCCGGCAGCTATCTCGGGCAGGGCGAGTGGTCCAAGACCACGGATGCCGGCGCGTTGCAGCCGGTGAACCCCGCTACCGGTGAAGTGCTCGGTACTGTGCATGCTTCCAGTGCCGCTGATTACGAAGTGATCGTCAAACGCGCGCAGGCTGCGTTCAAGGTCTGGCGCACCACACCGGCGCCGCAGCGCGGCGAAGCGGTGCGTCTGTGCGGTGAGGCGCTGCGCAAGAACAAGGATGCGCTGGGTTCGCTGGTCGCACTGGAGATGGGCAAGATCAAGCCCGAGGGTGACGGCGAAGTGCAGGAAATGATCGACATCGCCGATTTCGCAGTCGGCCAGAGCCGCATGATGTACGGCTCCACGATGCACTCGGAGCGTCCGGGTCATCGCATGTACGACCAGTACCATCCGCTGGGCCTGGTCGGCATCATTAGCGCATTCAACTTCCCGGTAGCGGTGTGGGCATGGAATACCTTCCTGGCCACCATCTGCGGCGACATCTGCATCTGGAAGCCGTCGCCGAAGACGCCGCTGTCGGCCATCGCGACGATGAAGATCTGCAATGAAGCGCTGAAAGCCGGCGGTTTTCCGGATCTGTTCTTCCTGTTCAACGATGCCGGCACCGAACTGTCGCAAGCGTTCGTCGATGACAAGCGCATCCCGCTGATCAGTTTCACCGGCTCGACCAAGGTCGGCCGCATGGTTGGCGAGCGCGTGGCGCATCGCGTGGGCCGCTCACTGCTGGAGCTGGGCGGCAATAACGCGATCATCCTGGATGAAAGCGCGGACTTGAAGCTGGCGATCCCGGGCATCGTGTTTGGCGCCGTCGGCACGGCTGGTCAGCGCTGCACCACGACGCGTCGCTTGTTTGTACACGAATCGATTCATGACAACGTCGTCGAGACTTTGGTTAAGGCCTACGGGCAGGTCGAAGGCAAGATCGGCGATCCGACGCTTGCCACCACACTGATGGGTCCGCTCAACAGCCCCGAAGCCGTGCAGGGTTTTCTTGCCGCAGTAGAAAAGGCCAAGGCAGCTGGCGGCAACGTGCGCACGGGCGGCAAGGCATTGACCGATCGCAAGGGCAACTTCGTGCTGCCGACCATTGTCACCGGCCTGAAGAATGCCGATGACGTGGTGCAGACCGAGACATTCGCGCCGATCCTCTACGTGATGCCGTTCAAAACGTTGGACGAAGCGATCGAGCTGCAGAATGCGGTACCTCAAGGTCTTTCTTCGTCGATCTTCACGCAGAATCTGCGCTCGGCCGAGCAGTACCTGTCGGCGGCTGGCTCGGATTGTGGCATCGCGAACGTCAACATCGGTACCTCCGGTGCGGAGATCGGCGGCGCGTTCGGTGGCGAGAAGGAAACCGGCGGTGGTCGCGAATCCGGCTCCGATGCGTGGAAGGTCTACATGCGCCGCCAGACCAACACCATCAACTACTCCGATGCCCTTCCTTTAGCGCAAGGCATCAAGTTCGAGTTCTAAATTACCGGCAACAAACTCATGCCAGCTCGCACTCGCCGCGCTCGTCATCCCTGCGAAGGCAGGGACCCAGTGGTCCCACGCTCTCAAAGAGCAGGGGCGCTGGGGTTCCTGCCTTCGCAGGGATGACGGGATGAAGGGCTGGGACCTTGTGGTGCCGAGAGTGCAAGACGGCGCCGTTCGCACTTCAACCTGAGTGAGCGATCCGATGAGCTATCAACCCTCCTACCGTTCGACCACTAGTTCGCTGGCGATCGTGAGCCTGGTCTTTGGCATTTTTTCCTGGTGTGTGTTGCCGTTTATCGGTGCAGTCGTAGCTGTCGTTTGCGGCCATCTGGCGCGCGGCGAGATCCGCAACGCGGCTGCTGGCTCGCTGGAAGGCGATGGCATGGCGGTGGCAGGCTTGGTGCTTGGCTACCTGCATCTGCTGCTATGCGTGATAGCGATCATGTTTGTCATTGCCGCACTGTTCTTCGGTCTCGCCTTCACGCACTGGCACTGGCATTGATGAGTACTTCAGCGGCTTCCCCTCCGTACGATTTCGAGGGCTATCGCGTCGTCATCGCAGGCGGCAGTCGGGGCATTGGTCGAAGTATCGCGCTGGCGTTCTCTCAGGCTGGCGCCGCCGTGTCGATTTGCGCACGCGGCGAAGAAGCATTGGAAGAAACCCGACAAGCCATCGCGGCCTGTGGCGTTACGGCGCACGCGCAGAGTTGTGACCTGGCCGACGCCTCCGCTATCGAAAGCTACATCGCGAAGGCTGCCAGTACACTGGGTGGCATCGATGTGCTGGTCAACAATGCCAGCGGTTATGGCTTCGGCGACAACGATGAAGCGTGGCTCGCGGATTTCAATGTCGACCTGATGGCCGCCGTGCGCGCCTCGCGCGTAGCGCTGCCACACCTGGCGAAATCGACGCGCGCCTGCATTCTGCATACCAGTTCAATCGCTGCGCTGCGTCCACGCGGCGGCGGTCCTTCTTACGCGGCGATGAAAGCAGCACTTAGCCACTACACCACGTCGCAAGCGCTGGTGTTGGCCGAACAGCGGATCCGCGTCAATGCCATCGCGCCCGGCTCAATCGAGTTTGCTGGTGGCATGTGGGATCGCTGCAAGCATGATGATCCGGAGCGTTACGCCGCGATCCTGGCGAGGATTCCGTTCGGCCGATTTGGCGCGCCGGAGGAAATTGCGCATGCGGCACTGTTCCTGGCGTCGCCCTGGGCAGGCTGGATCACCGGACAGACCCTGGTCGTCGATGGCGGTCAGATGCTCAACGGTTGACGAGGCGGGCGCTGATGAAGACGAGGTTGATCACATGAGTGAGCTGAATTCCACCGCGCGTTTCAGTGACCGCGTCAACGACTACGTACTTTATCGGCCGGATTATCCGCCGGCCTTGCTCGACCGGTTGCAGTGCGAGCAGGGTGTAGACAGCAGCTGGCGGGTTGCCGATATCGGTGCCGGCACCGGCATCTCGTCAAAGATGTTTCTCGACGCCGGCTATCGCGTGACAGCGGTCGAGCCGAACGCGCCGATGCGCTCTGCCGCGGAGCTCTGGCTGGAAGCTTACGAGGGTTTCGCTACCGTCGATGGTAAGGCCGATGCGACTGGGCTGGATGATGCCAGCGTGGATCTGGTGACAGTAGCGCAGGCGTTTCACTGGTTCGACGAACAGGCAACGCGTCGCGAATTCGCGCGCATCCTACGTCCCGCTGGACTGGCCGCGATCTGGTGGAATTCCCGCCGGCTGACCGGCACGCGTTTTCTGGAAGGCTACGAGGCGCTGTTGCTGAAGTTTGGGACCGACTACGTCAGTGTCGCCGAACGTTATGCGGATGATGCGCAGATGCGCGTCTGGTTCGGTAGCGGTTATCGGGGCAGTGCAAGCTTCGAGCACAGCCAGTTGTTGAACTTCGAGGCGCTGCGTGGCCGGCTGATGTCGTCGTCATATGCGCCCAAGGCGGGACATCCTCAGCATGAGCCCATGCTGCAGGCCTTGCGCGAATTGTTCGATACCTGCGAAGAGCACGGCACGATAAGCTTCGATTACGACACCCGCATTTTCGCGGGCCATATGGTCTGAACCATGTACGACTACCTGCGCCCGTTGTTGTTCAAACTCGATGCCGAGACGGCACACCGCGCCACCTTGTATGGGCTGGGTGTGGCTCAGCGCAGCAATTTCGCGCACTGGATCGCCAAACCACCGGCTGATCTGCCGACCACGGCGTTCGGTATCACGTTCCCGAATCCGGTAGGGCTTGCCGCTGGCCTGGACAAGAATGCCGAACATCTCGATGCGCTGGACGCGCTCGGTTTTGGCTTCATCGAAGTGGGTACGGTGACGCCGTTGCCGCAGCCGGGCAACGACAAGCCGCGGATGTTTCGGCTGCCGCAACACGAGGCGATCATCAACCGGCTTGGCTTCAACAACGACGGCGTCGATGCACTGGTGCGCAACGTGCAGCAGTCCAGCTATCACGGCGTGCTGGGCATCAATATCGGCAAGAATAAAGACACGCCGAACGAGAAGGCCGTCAACGACTATCTGATATGTCTCGGCCGCGTCTACGAACACGCCAGCTATATCACCGTCAATATTTCCTCGCCGAACACGCAGGGTCTGCGCGATCTGCAGGAAGAAGCCACCTTGCGCCGCTTCATCTCGATATTGCGCGAAGCGCAGGAACGACTCGGCTCGCAGCATGGTCAGCGCAAGCCGATGTTGCTGAAGATCGCGCCGGATCTGAGCGAAGCGGAACTGGATGCGATTGCCGAAGTGCTGCTGCGTACCGGCATCGATGGAGTGATCTGCAGCAACACCACGATCGATCATGCCGCGGTGGCCGATGATCCCCACGGTAACGAGATGGGTGGCTTGTCCGGTAAGCCGCTGTTTGCGCGTGCCACGGCGGTGCTGACCGGTATGCATAAGCGGCTTCAGGGACGCATCCCGTTGATTGGCGTGGGCGGCATCCTGGACGGCAGCGATGCGGCCGAGAAAATCGACGCCGGTGCGGCATTGGTGCAGGTTTATTCGGGGCTGATCTATCGTGGACCACAACTGGTCGGCGAGTGCGTCAATGAAATCCGCCGACAACGGGAAGACGCACTCGACGGCCGCGCAACGGATGAGCGTGCATCGGATGAGTATCGCCATGGTCGCTGAGCGCGTGGACATGGGCGGCTATACGCTCATCGAAAACGCATCGTTGGTGAACCGCAATACGCTGCGCGTTGCCGCGAGGGCAAAGTTGCTGGCTGAAATTCGCGACGCCAGCCGATTGCCCGAATTGCTGGACTTCCCGGCCATCCGCAATGATCGTCTGCTAGTGCTGGGTGAGGGCAGCAACGTCCTGTTCACCGGCGATTTCGACGGCACCGTGCTGGTGATGGCTACGCGAGGCGTCCAGGTCGAGAGCGACGGCGAGAGCGCCCGTATCGCCGTTGCCGCCGGTGAACGCTGGGATGATTTCGTGCGATGGACGCTGGGCCAGGGTTATGCGGGGCTCGAAAATCTGATCCTGATTCCTGGCACGGTAGGCGCCGCGCCGATCCAGAACATCGGTGCCTATGGTTGCGAAGTCGCCGAGTTCATCGAGAGCGTCGAAGCGTGGGACACCCGCGAACGCCGCGTGGTGACGCTCGACCAGACTACTTGCGCGTTCGCCTATCGTGACTCGCTGTTCAAGCACGAGCCAGGACGTTACATCGTCACGGCCGTGCGTTTTGTGCTGCCGCGCAACCGTCCGTTGCGTACCGACTACGCCGGCATCAACGAGCAGCTGGCACGCATGGGCGTGGAAAAACCTGCACCGTTTCATGTGGCCGAAGCGGTGGTGCATCTGCGCATGAGCAAGTTGCCCGACCCATCGGTGATCGGCAATGCCGGCAGCTTTTTCAAGAACCCCGTCGTCGATGCCGGGTTGGCCGAACAGTTGAAGAGCGACCATCCCGGGCTCGCTGCGTGGCCGCAGCCGGATGGTCGCTGCAAGCTGTCTGCCGCCTGGTTGATCGAGGCGACCGGTTTCAAAGGTATGCGCGAAGGCGACGCGGGCATTTCCCAGCGCCATGCGCTGGTGTTGGTCAACCACGGCGCGGCGAGCGGTCCCGAGCTGTGGGCGCTGGCGCAGCGTGTGATCGCTGGCGTACAGGCAAAATTTGGCGTGAGGCTGGAGCCGGAACCTTTGGTGATTGGCGATAAGCCGGCTTGAGGCCCGCTCGCCCCCAAGCAAGAACGTACGCGTGCTGCCGCTGATCACCGACAGCAGGCATGCCTTATGGCACACGGAGAGCGGCATGGGCGCGCTCAGAATCGAACGAATCAGGCACCGTCCGGCAAACTTTCACAAGGAAGCACAGCAATGAAGTCGAATCCACTGAAGTCCCTGACATGGAGCGTTCTGCTGGGCATGGGCGTGCTGGGCGCACCCGCCCACGGCGCCACTGCGACACCCGCAGCTTCCACCCAGAGCAGCAACGTCTTGCGCGCGACATTGAAAAACGGCCTGCGCGTGGTGATCGTGCGCGACACACTGGCGCCGATGGTGACCACGCAGATTACCTATCTGGCCGGTGGCTACGAGACGCCGCAGGGTTTTCCAGGCACGGCGCATGCGCTGGAGCACATGATGTTCCGCGACAGCACCGGCATGACTGGCGCCCAGTTGAACGAGATGACCGGCAAGATGGGTGGCGACAACAACGCGTTCACCACCAACGACGCGACCCAGTACTACTTCGTGGCGCCGTCGGCCTATCTCGATATTCTGCTGCACATCGAAGCCACGCGAATGCAGGGGCTATTGGTCAGCGACAAGGACTGGGCACTGGAAAAAGGCGCGATCGAGCAGGAAGTTTCGCGCGACATTTCCGACCCCGGCTTTCTTGCCTTCCAGAAAGTTGAAAGCGCGCTGTACGCCGGTACTGGCTATGCCGCCGATCCGCTGGGTACGCGTCCTTCCTTCGACAAGACCACACCCGATCTGTTGCGGCAGTTCCACAAGGATTGGTATGTGCCGAACAATGCGATTTTCGTCATCGTCGGCGATGTCGATCCGCAGGCCACGCTGGCAAAGGTGAAGGAACTGTTCGATCCGATTCCCGAGCGAGCCACGCCAGAACGCGCCCCGGTTGCGTTGCAGGCGTTCAAGCCGCAGACGATCTCCAGCAGCACGCCGCAAGGGACCGGTTCGGTGCAGTTCCTCTACCGCATGCCAGGCATGCAGACCAAGGATTTCGCCGCGACGCAGGTGCTGATGGACGTGCTTGGCAATGCTCGCAGCGACCTTTCCGAACTGGCTGCGCAGGGCAAGGTGCTCAGCGCCGATGCACAGGTGCAGCCATTCACCCGCGGCGGTATCGGTGTGATCGAGGCCAGCTTTCCCAAAGGCGGCGATGCGAAACAGACTCAGGCCGATCTCGACCAGGTAATCGCGCAATTGCTGAAAGATGGCGCGCCAGCGGATCTGGTCGATGCTGCGAAACGCTCGGAAATCGCCCAGGCCGAGTTCAACAAGAACAGTGCGGTCACGCTGGCTAGCGCCTGGTCGCAAGCGCTGGCATGGCAGGGTCTGGATTCGCCGGACGAGGCGGAGCAGCAGATCCGCAACGTGACGGTGGACGACGTGAACCGCGCCGCCCGGACTTATCTGAAACCGGCCGGCCGGGTGACCGTGGTGCTTACGCCTGACCAGAACGGCAAGCGTCCGCCGGACAGTAGTGGTTTCGGCGGCACCGAATCGTTTGGCAGCAAAGACAAGCTCGATGGACCGTTGCCGGAGTGGGCCGAGAAGACTCTGCTTACGCTGGCGATGCCGCACTGGACGCTGGCGCCGGTCGACATGAAGCTGGATAACGGCATTCGCCTGATCGTGCAGCCGGAAAGCATCAGCAAGACCGTCACCGTCGTCGGCCACGTCGATCAGGATGCGGGTCTGCAGGAGCCGAGCGGACAGGAAGGTGTTGGACGCTTGCTCGCCTCGCTATTCGACTACGGCACCCGCAGCCTCGACCGCAGCGCGTTCCACAAGGCATTGGACGATATCTCTGCGACCGGTTCCGGCGGTACCGATTTCAACCTGGCGGTACCGAGTGGCGAATTCGACCGAGGCATGCAGCTGCTGGCCGACAATCAGCTCAACCCCGCTTTGCCGCAGTCTGGCTTCGACGTGCAGCGCAGTTCGCTAGCGCGCTCGCTTGCTGGCGAGATGCAGTCGCCCGATTACAAGATGATGCGCGCGCTGAAGCAGGGTCTGTTGCCCGCTGGTGATTCGGGCTTGCGCCAGGTCACGCCGGCGTCGGTAAGCGGCGTGACCTTGCAGCAGGTGAAGGACTATTTCGCGAACACCTACCGTCCGGATCTGACCACCATCGTCGTGGTCGGCGATGTGACGCCGGAGCAGGCTCGCGCCACGGTGGAGAAATACTTCGGTGCGTGGAAGGCCAGCGGTCCGAAGCCGACGGTCGTACCCAAGCCGGTGCCGCTCAATCCGCCGGGCTACACCTTGGTCAACAACGCCTACGCATCGCAGGACCAGGTACTGATGGGTCAAGTGCTGCAAATGGATCTGTACAATCCGGATCGCTTTGCACTGAAGCTCGGCAATGACGTACTCGGCGGCAACGGCTTCGCATCGCGCCTGATGACCGACGTACGCGTGCGCCACGGTTACGCCTACGGAGCGGCCTCAGAGATGCAGTTCGATCGTTCGCGTTCGCTGTTCTACGTGGAATACGGCAGCGACCCGGGCAAGGTTGCGCCAGTGGACGGACTGATTCGTCAGAATCTGGCGGACATGCAGAACACGCCGATGAAAGACGAAGAGCTGACCAATGCGCGTCAGTTCGAAATACGCTCGATTCCGCTCGGCGTCTCTAGCGTGAACCACATTGCTCGGTCGCTGCTGACGTGGGGTTACAAGGGTCAGCCGTTGGACGAGCCGATGGTCGCCGCCAGCTATTACCTCAAGCTCACCGCGGCACAGGTGCAGGACGCGTTCAAGAAGTATTTGCAACCACAACACATCGTGCAGGTAGTGCAAGGGCCGCCGCCTGCCAAGCACTGAACAGCCGGCAGTCCTTCCCTTCGCGTAGGGGAGGGCTGCAATGGCGCGGTGCATCGAAGTAGGCTTTACACTTCCCGCGTCATGAAGACGCTGAACGGATCGTCCACGTAGTCCGCAAAAGGTCCGCATAGCTTGAATCCAAACGCGGCATAGAGGCGGTGGGCAGGCGCAAACGCTTCCGTCGAACCGGTTTCAAGGCTTAGCTGCCGATAGGAACGGCGCTTCGCTTCATCAAACATGCGGCGCAGCAATGCAGCGGCAACACCCTTGCGCAGGTGGGCCGACGCCGTACGCATGGACTTGATCTCGCCATGGCGGGAATCGAGCTCCTTGATGGCACCGCAGCCCATCAACTCACCATCCTCCCACGCACTCCAGAAAGTAATTTCCGGTTTGCGTAGCGCGTCGAGATCGAGCGCGTGAATGCTTTCCGGTGGCGAATGCAAGGCCATGCCTTGCAGGTGCTCGCTCAGTAACTGCGCGACCTGCTGGCCGCTCAAATCATCGATGCGAATATCCATGGGGACTCGTCGTTGGAGTGAGTCGGTACCTGACATCGCCGCTACGCTCGCTCGGCGTCCAGATAGTGCCGGCTGCCATCCGCAGGATCGAAATAGACGGCTACCAGTACACCGCTTTCCGGATCCACAAAGCGCTCACCGGTATCGCTCCAGCGCGGATCGGGCTGCAGCTTACTCAGCGGTTTGTAACGCCAGCGCTCGATCGCCAGCCCGACGATCAGCAGCAGGCCACCCAGGATAAGCTGCGGCAACAGCAGCACGAAGAGGCCGCTGATCGCCGCCAACGCCGCGCCCAGCAGCAGCGCGGCACCGATGACATATAGCGTGATGGACAACATGCGGAAGTCGATCCGAACGCGCCGGCTCAGGCCGGCGGGTCGAGCACTACGGCGGTACCGTAGGCGACGATTTCACTCATCGTCTGACCGATCTCGGCCGAATCGAAACGCATCATGACCACGGCGTTGGCGCCCATCGCGGTTGCGTTCTGCACCAGCCGATCGAGTGCATGGCGACGCGCTTCTTCCAGCATCTGCGTGTACTCGTGGATTTCTCCGCCGACGATCGTGCGCAGGCCGGCCATCAAGTTGCCGCCAATGCCGCGGCTGCGTACTACGAGGCCGAACACCTGGCCCTTGACCTCTCTGACCTCGCGTCCATGAACATTTTCAGTCGTGACAACGAGCATCTGGATCTTCTCCTTGCTGAAAAAATCGGTAACTCATTCGACGTCTTGGCTTATCTGCAGAAGCGGCCAGCGCTTGCCTCGATCAGCGTCGTGTCTTGGACAACAGGCGCAGCAGTTCCATGTAAAGCCATACCAGCGTAACCATCAGCGCAAACGCGCAATACCACTCCATGTACTTCGGCGCGCCTTGTTCAGTAGCGCGTTCGATCAGGTCGAAATCCAGCACCAGATTGAGCGCCGCGAGCCCGACTACCAACAAGCTGAAGCCAATGCCCATTGCGCCTGATTCATGAATGAAGGGAATCTGGATGCTGGTGAACGAACGTAGGCCGATGTCCACCAGATACAGCAACGCTATCGCGCCCGTGGCGGCGAACACGCCCATGCGAAATTTGTCGGTCACCTTGATCAGGCCGGAGCGATAGAGCAGCAACATCGCTGCCAGTACGCCCACCGTCAGCATCACGGCCTGCAGCACGATGCCCGGATAGCGCAGTTCCAGCACCGAAGAAATACCGCCGAGAGCGAAGCCTTCAGCCAGTGCATACAGCGGTGCGGTGATGGCGGCCCAGCGTTGTGCGAACGTCGTCACCAACGCGAGCACGAAGCCGGCGATCAAGCCGCCCCACATGAAGGGTGTGACGGCGGCGAGTGCGGCGGCAGTGTCGCCACCGGCAGCAGCGGTCATGAACGTATGCCAGGTCCAACCGCCAGTCAGAACCGCCAGCGCCAGCAGCAGCACCGTCCTGGTGATGGTGCCGTTCATCGTCATGCGCGCGCCGGTGGCGGGCAGCCCCTGGAACGCCTTGTCCTGCAGTACCGGATTACCTGATCGCACGGGCCATACTCCTTGAAGTTGCCACCAACGCATGACGCATGCGTTGCCAGCGGCCATGCTACCCCTGTTACCCGCTTGACGTCAGCCGGTCAGGCGCGATCGGGCGTGCCGAGGTTGCTCCAGGTTGGGCAGGAACACTGTGATCAGACCCATCAGCGGCAGGTACGCGCATAGCTGGTAGACGTACTCGATGCCATGCGTGTCGGCCAATTGCCCGAGCACCGCTGCGCCGATACCGCCCATGCCGAACGCGAAGCCGAAGAACAATCCGGAAATCATGCCGACCCGGCCTGGAATCAATTCCTGCGCGTACACCAGGATCGCCGAAAACGCCGATGCCAGGATCAACCCGATCACCACCGTCAGCACACCCGTCCACATCAGGTTCGCGTGCGGCAACAGCAGGGTGAACGGCGCAACGCCCAGGATCGATACCCAGATAACCCACTTGCGTCCGATGCGGTCGCCCACCGGGCCGCCAATCAGTGAGCCGGCCGCCACCGCAAACAGGAACACGAACAGATGGACCTGCGCACTCTGCACCGATACCCCGAATTTGTGGATCAGATAAAAAGTGAAGTAACTGCTGAGACTGGCCAGGTAAAAGTATTTGGAGAAAATCAGCAATCCGAGAATCGACAGTGCGCCGATGACTTTGCCGCGCGACAGCGTCACCGCCGTCAGATGACGCGCCTGCGCCTTGCTGCGAGCGACGTGATGCGCGCCATACCAACGACCGACCTGCAGCAACACCACGATCGCCAGCAGTGCCGCCAGCGAAAACCACGCCACGCTGCCGCGTCCGTACGGCACGATGATCCAGGCAGCCAGCAACGGCCCCAGTGACGAGCCCGTATTGCCACCGACCTGGAACAGCGACTGTGCCAAACCGTGCCTTCCGCCGGAAGCAAGCCGCGCCACCCGCGAAGATTCCGGATGAAAGATCGACGAGCCCGTACCCACCAGCGCAGCTGCCAGCAACAGCACCGGGAAATTCGGTGCGACCGCCAGCAACAACAGACCGCACAGAGTGAAGCCCATACCGACCGGCAACGAGTACGGCATCGGCCGGCGATCGGTGACCATGCCGACCAGCGGCTGCAGCAACGAAGCGGTGAGCTGATAGGTCAGCGTGATCAGGCCGACCTGCGCAAAACTGAGATGAAAACTGTTTTTCAGAATCGGATAAATTGCCAGGATCAGCGACTGGATCATGTCGTTGAGCATGTGCGCGAAGCTGATGCCCCCGATGACGGCGAACTGAGTGCCCTCGCTCGCTGAAGTGTTGCCCGGCATGTCGGACAACTGGGGCATCGCGGTAGGCGACAACGGGGAGGTTTCGACGCGGGTGTCCATGCGGTGCTCGATCGGGGGATGGGGTGGGGCAAGCATCATTGCGTTGCCGGCCGCGCCACTTTAGAGTGGCGCTTACCGGCCCGCACGCATTGCTGGGTCAAATTCTGTCGAATTCGGGCCAAAATCGCGCTCACTATGCGCAATACACGCGTCACCCATTACGAAGACACGCCGCGGGACGTCGTGATTACAGGCAACGACTATCCGCCGCACTACGTGCTACCGCGTCATGCCCACAAGCGCGGGCAGTTGCTATATGCCGCCACCGGCGTGGTGATGGTGATTACCGACGAGGGCAGTTGGGTCGTGCCGCCCAGTCGTGCGCTGTGGATTCCGGCCGGCATTGCACACGAGGTGCGCATGAATGGCGCCGTATCCACCCGCAGTGCCTATGTGAGAGATGAAGCGTCCACGCGGCTACCGACACATTGCCGGGTGATCGGCGTTTCGTTGCTACTGCATGCCTTGCTGCTGGAGGCGGTGGATTTGCCTACCGAGTACGTCCTGGATGGTCGCGACGGCCGGGTGATGGCACTACTGCTGGACGAGATCGCCGCGATGCCCGCGCTCACCCTCAACACGCCCTTGCCGCGTGATCCGCGATTGGCCCGCTTGTGTCGCGCACAGATGGTGGCCCCCGCACTGGAAATCGATATCGACGCGATGGCGCTCAAGGCCGGCATGAGCCGGCGCAGCTTCACCCGGTTGTTTCGCCAGCAGACGGGCATGAGTTTTGGCGCATGGCGGCAGCAGGCCTGCCTGCTGGCCGCGCTGACCCGGCTGGGCGCCGGCGAATCGATCACCCAGGTGGCGATCGAACTCGGCTACAGCAGCGCCAGTGCGTTCACCGCCGCGTTCCGTCGAGTGCTCGGTGCCGCGCCAAGCCGCTATCTGGCATCCGACGAACGCATCGCCCGCGGCATGGCGGACAGCTAAAGTGGCGAATGGTGGCGTCATGGGGCTGTCAAAGTGCTACGGCAAGCTGGGGGAGCCACTGTTGTGCCGCTCACCATGCATGCACCCGCTGCGGGTTACCATGCCTCTCTAGCTATAACGACGGGTCGTACCAACGACCTGCCTGACCGGATCATGGAATGTATCGATGAACACCCGCATCATCCGTGAAACCCTGCCGACCGACGCTTCCGTACCTGCGGCAAACGATGCCGCAACGGCAACACCGGCGCGTGATCTGAGCGACAGCCGGCTATACATCAACCGCGAGCTGTCGCAACTGCAGTTCAATATCCGCGTGCTGAACCAGGCGCTGGACGAACGAACGCCACTGCTGGAGCGGCTGAAGTTCCTGCTGATCTTTTCGCGCAATATGGACGAGTTTTTCGAGATTCGCGTAGCAGGGCTGAAAGGGCAGATCGCACTGGATCACGAACTGATCGGCCAGGACGGCATTCCTCCGCGTCGCGCGTTGGCCGAGATCAGCGAGATCGCCCACCGGCAGATCGAGCGGCAATATTCGATACTCAACGAACGCATCCTGCCCGAGCTTGCCGAGCAGGGCATACGCATCGTGCGTCGCACCCAGTGGTCGCACAAGCAGAAGCTGTGGGTGCGACGCTATTTCCGCGAGGAGGTGGCACCGCTGGTGACGCCCATCGGACTCGATCCCACCCATCCATTTCCGCTGCTGGTCAACAAGAGCCTCAACTTCATCGTGCGGCTGGAAGGCATCGATGCGTTCGGTCGCGATTCCGGTCTGGCGATCGTGCCGGCGCCGCGCGTATTGCCGCGTCTGATCCGCATGCCCGAGGCGATCTGCGAAGGCGGCGACAACTATGTGCTGTTGTCCTCGATGATCCACGCACACGCGGAAGAATTGTTTCCCGGCATGCAGGTGCTCGGCTGCTATCAGTTCCGATTGACCCGCAACGCGGATCTTTCGCTCGATCCGGAAGACGTCGAAGATCTCGCGCTTGCGTTGCGCGGCGAGCTGTATTCGCGTCGCTTTGGCGATGCGGTGCGACTGGAAGTGGCCGACAACTGTCCGAAGGACTTGACCGACCACCTGCTCAAGCAGTTCGGCCTTAGCGAGTCCGAATTGTACGAGGTCAACGGCCCGGTGAACCTGGCGCGGCTGTTTCGGATCGCCAGTGAAGCCGGTTATCCGCAGTTGCAGTACCTGCCATTTACCCCGGCCCTGCCGAAGGCGCTAAAGCACGCCGAAGATCTGTTCCAGGTCATCAGCAAGCAGGACGTGTTGCTGCTGCACCCGTATGAATCGTTCTCGCCGGTGATCGATCTGCTGCGCCAGGCGGCCAAGGATCCACAAGTGCTGGCGATTAAGCAGACGCTGTACCGCACCAACGCAAATTCGGAAATTGTCGATGCGCTGGTTGACGCGGCACGTGCCGGCAAGGAAGTAACCGCAGTAGTGGAACTGCGCGCACGCTTCGATGAGGAATCGAACCTGACCTTGGCATCGCGTCTGCAGCAGGCCGGCGCGATGGTGATCTACGGTGTGGTGGGCATCAAGACGCACGCGAAGCTGATGCTGATCCAGCGTCGCGAAGGCAGCGAACTGGTGCGCTATGCGCACATGGGCACCGGCAACTACCACACCGGCAACGCACGGCTATACACCGACTACAGCTTGCTCACTTCCGATGAGGCGTTGTGCGAAGACGTGCATAAATTGTTCAGCCAGCTCACCGGCATGGGCAAGGTATTGCGCATGAAGAAACTGCTGCACGCCCCGTTTACGCTGAAGAAGACCCTGTTGGAATTGATTGCACGCGAGACCGCGCATGCCGAAGCGGGCAAGCCCGCACAGATCATCTTCAAGATGAATGCACTGACCGAGCCGAAAATGATCCGCGCGCTGTACAAGGCCAGCATCGCCGGCGTGTCGATCGACCTTATCGTGCGCGGCGTGTGTTGCCTGCGCCCGGGCGTGGAAGGAGTGTCGCAAAATATTCGGGTGCGCTCGATCATAGGGCGCTTCCTGGAGCACAGTCGCACTTACTGGTTTGCCAATGACGGCGAACCGGCGCTGTATCTGTCCAGCGCGGACCTGATGGAACGCAATCTCGATCGCCGCGTGGAAAGCGCATTTCCTATCGAAGGCAAGAAGTTGCAGCAAAAGGTGCGTGACGTGCTGCAGCTCTATCTCAACGACAACACTAGCGCACTATTGATGCAATCCGATGGTCAGTACGTGCATCCGGCATTGGCCAGCGGTGAAACGTCGCGCAACGTGCAGAATCAGTTGCTGGAAAAAATCTGCGGAGTAGGTGGCAAGAACAGCCACTGAGTGGTTGCCTCGGCAGGGTTGCGTGGGAAGGCACTCCCTCTTTAGAGAGAGCCGTCCCGCACTCGTCATTCCTGCTAAGGCAGGAATGACGAGTCGGAGGGGTTGTCTCAGCTTTCTCCGCCAGCTGGCCCCCAGAAAATCACCCAGGTGGAAAACCCCGCCGAGAAATTCTCGAAGCGGTGCTCGACGCCGGAGCCCACGAAGAACACATCGCCCGCCGTGAAAGCGTGCCTGAGCCCAGCGATAATCAGCTCGCCCGTGCCTGCGTTGACGATATAAAGCTCATCGCGCTGATGGGGCTGCTGTAGATCGGTGTCCACTGGTGCGTACAGTCCAACCGACATCGAGCCATGCGAGAAGCCCTGTGCAAAGCGTTCTGCTGCCGGCGACTGCGGCGATGGTGCGCCGGGAATGCGCGCGAGCAGTTCGGACAACGAAGCTTTCACGATGGTGGTTCCTCTTCGCGCTTTACGGCTTTCTTGCCGGCGTTTAACGCTGGGCAGGCAGATCGATAAGTGCACGGACTGGCGCAACGCTGGAATAACTTTACTACGCTAGCCCGCAGGGCTTTTGGATCGGTCTGCGCGCAAAGCCGGTAGCTGTCCGAAGTTATTTCTAACTGCCGTTGAATTCCCATAGCGAGCGCGGCTCTCAGCGCCCTCCCCTGAGTGCCCCGAAGAAGTGACTCCTTTGGTCACAGGGAGGGTTGGGGTGGGGCAATGCTCTTGCTTCAGGTGCTCAAGAGCACCCCCTCCCAACCTCCCCTGCTAGCAGGGGGAGGAGCCATGCCCCGTTAATCCGCCGGTAGTGAAAGCAACAATCACCCCGGCCGTCGCGCGCCCAGCAGCACCAGCACTTCCTGTGCGCTACGCAGACGTTCGGTGGCACCCGGCAGATCCAGGGTGATTTTCAGCTTGTCCCGACCATCCAGCTTGTAGACGCGGGGCAGGCGCTGGATCAGCTTGATGATGGTCATGGGGTCGACGTCAGGCTTTTCGCGGAACACGATGCGACCGCCGTTGGCACCGAAGTCGAGCTTGCGGATGCCCAGCGGAGTGGCCATCAATTTCAGGCTGGCGACGGCGAACAATTGCTTGGTGGGATCGGGCAGCAAGCCGAAGCGGTCGATCATCTCGACCTGCAGGTCACGCAGCTCTTCCTCGCTGCGCGCGCTGGCGATGCGCTTGTACAGAGTCAGGCGGGCATGCACGTCGGGCAGGTAATCGTCCGGGATCAACACCGGCATGTGCAGTTCGACCTCGGTCTCGTGTTCACTGCTGAGGTCGAAATCCGGCACCTTGCCTGACTTCAGTGCGCGCACCGCGCGGTCAAGCAGTTCAGTGTAGAGGCCGAAGCCGATCTCCTGGATCTGGCCGGACTGTTCGTCGCCGAGCAGTTCGCCCGCGCCGCGGATTTCCAGATCGTGGGTCGCCAGCGTGAAGCCAGCGCCGAGTTCTTCCAGCGATGCGAGTGCTTCCAGTCGCTTCTGCGCATCGGCTGTGATCGACTTGCGATCAGGCACCACCAGGTACGCATAGGCGCGGTGATGCGAACGGCCGACGCGACCGCGCAATTGATGCAGCTGGGCCAGTCCGAAACGGTCGGCGCGATCGATGATGATGGTATTGGCGGTGGGAATATCGATGCCGGTTTCGATGATCGTGGTGCACACCAGCACGTTGAAACGTTGGCGGTGGAAATCCGCCATCACGCCTTCGAGTTCGCGCTCCGGCATCTGACCGTGGGCAATGCGGATGCGCGCTTCGGGTACCAGTTCCTCGAGCTCGCGCACCGTGCGTTCGATGCTCTCGACTTCGTTGTGCAGGAAATACACCTGGCCACCACGCGACAGTTCGCGCTGCAGCGCTTCGCGGATCGTCGCTGGATCCCATGCTGAAATAAACGTGCGTACGGCCGATCGATGCGCTGGTGGTGTGGCGATCAGTGACAAGTCGCGCAGGCCGGCCATGGCCATGTTCAGCGTGCGCGGAATCGGCGTGGCCGTCATCGTCAGCAGATCGACTTCGGCACGAAGTTTTTTCAGCTGCTCCTTCTGACGCACGCCGAAGCGTTGCTCCTCATCGACGATCACCAGTCCGAGATTCTTGAACTTGATGTCCGGCTGCAGCAGTTTGTGGGTACCTACGATCACGTCGATCTGACCGTCCGCCAGGCGCTTCAGCGCGTCATTCACTTCCTTCGTCGACTTGAAGCGCGACAGCACGTCCACGCGCACTGGCCAGTCCGCGAAACGATCGGCGAAGTTGCGGTAATGCTGCTGGGCAAGCAGGGTGGTCGGCACCAGTACGGCGACTTGTTTGCCGGCCGTGGCGGTTGCAAAGGCGGCGCGCAATGCGACTTCCGTCTTGCCAAAGCCGACGTCGCCGCAGATCACCCGATCCATCGCACGCGGTGCGGCGAGATCGCCGAGCACCGCTTCGATTGCGCTTTCCTGATCGGGGGTTTCTTCGAACGGAAACGTGCTGCCGAACTCTTCCACGAGCTGGCGATCGATCGGCATCGATTCGCCGCCGCGTGCTTCGCGTTGCGCGTAGATCGCCAGCAGTTCGGCAGCCACGTCGCGCACTTTCTCGGCGGCCTTCCTGCGCGCACGCTCCCAGGCGTCACCACCCAGGGAATGCAGCGGCGCGAGCTCCGGCGCCGTGCCCGAGTAGCGGCTGACCAGACCCAGCTGCGCAACCGGCACATACAACTTGTCGCCCTTGGCGTATTCGATCGTGAGGAACTCACCATCCATGCCACCCACGTCCATCGAGATCAGGCCCTGATAACGGCCCACGCCATGATCGACGTGCACGATCGGTGCGCCGAGGCTGAGCTCGGTGAGATCGCGAATGATGCTTTCCGGATCGCGGGCTCCGCCGCGACGACGCCGACGATCGCGCTCGCTGCGCACGCGCTGGCCAAACAGCTCGCGCTCGGTGAGCACCGTGATGGCAGGCTTCGTCAGCGCGAAACCCTGGTCGAGTCCAGCGATGAAGATCGCAAACTTCGGCCCTGCTGTTGCTCCGAGAAATGCCGGCCAACTCTCCACGTTCTCAGGCTTCATGCTCGCCGCGGCCAGCGACTCGATCAACGCCTCGCGTCTGCCGGCGGAATCAGCGGCGATCAACACGCGGCCCGGATAACTGGCAAGAAAATGTCGCAGCGAGGTTCCCGGCTCCTCGCCTTTGCGGTTGAGCGGCAACTCGGGCGCCGGCTGCGTGCCGACGGCAACGGCGTGCTCGTGGCCGGAGTCGACCACTTCTACACGTAGCCGCTTGTTGAACTGCTCGCGCAATTGTTCGGGCGATAAATACAGCTCGTTCGGTGGCAGAACGGGCCGCTCGATGTCGTGTGCACGCTGGTCGTAGCGTTCGGCGGTTTGCGACCAGAACTGTTCGGATGATTCGTTGGCTCCTTCGCCCAGCACGAACAAGGCATCGTCGGCGAGGTAGTCGAACAGCGTGGCAGTCTGCGGGAAGAACAGTGGCAGGTAGTACTCGATGCCACCGGGTGTCACGCCTTCCTTCATGTCCTGATAGAGCGGGCAGCGGCGCACGTCGATCGGGAAACGCTCACGCAGATTGCTGCGGAAGTTTTTCGCGGCTTCCTCCGTGAGCGGAAACTCACGTGCAGGCAACAGTTCGATGCGATCCACTTGTTGCTGCGAGCGCTGTGTTTCCGGATCGAAGCTGCGGATCGACTCCACTTCGTCATCGAACAACTCGATGCGGTAAGGCTCGGCCGTGCCCATCGGGAAGATGTCGATCAGCGCACCGCGCACGGCGAAGTCGCCGGGCTCCGCAACCTGTGGCACGTTGCGATACCCGGACGCTTCCAGCCGCCGTTGTTCGGCGGCGAGATCAAGTTTCTGGCCCTTCTTCAGCACCAGTCCGGAGCCGGTGATGTGCGAGCGCGGCGCGATTCGCTGCATCAAGGTGGCCACGGGTACCACCAGCACGCCGCGCTTCACGCTGGGCAGCTGGTAAAGCGTGGCAATGCGCTGCGAGACGATCTCCGGATGCGGACTGAATACGTCGTAGGGCAGCGTCTCCCAGTCCGGGAAATGCAGCACCGGCAGGCCGCCAGCGAAGATCTTCAGTTCGGACTCGAGCGCCTGCGCGCGTTGTGTGTCGCGCGTCACCGCCACCAGCAGACCCTGGTGCGAGCTTGCCGCCTCGGCGATCAACAGCGCACGTGCAGAGCCGTGTGGCGGCGTCCAGTATCGACGTTGCCGAGGCGTGGTGGGCAGGGGCGGATGCGTGATCAGGCTGGGCATAGGGGACGCGTGTCAAGGCGCGGCGATCAGGCCGCGACGGGGAAAGCGGGCAAGTGTAACGCGACAGCCCCGGCTCGCCTCGCAAGGGGATTACAGCGTCAACGTGATCTGTGCCGTACCCGGTTCATTGCGCTGCAGACGCCGAACGAAACCCAGTTCCTTGCACAGCTCGAGCATCGGGCGGTTTTCCAGCAAGACGTAGCCCCAGACTTCGGCCAGGCCGCGACGGCGACAGTCATCGACCAGTCGCTTCATCAGCATGGCGCCTAGCCCTACGCGGGACCAGTCGTGTTCCACCAGCACCGAGAATTCGGCGCTGTCGGCGGCCTCGTCCACGTAGATGCGGCCGACCCCGCGAATCTCCGCCGGTGTCACCGATTCGTCCACCAGCACCAAGGCGGTTTCCAGTGACGGATCGATCTGGCATAGCCGATGGGCCATGGGTGCAGGCAGCTCGGACATCGCATGCAGGAACCGGCGACGGATGTCTTCCGGCGAAAGCCGCACGAAGCAGCGCTGCAGTGCGGCCACATCGCCCAGGCTGACGCTGCGCAAGCGGAGTTGGCGCTGATCATGGGTGGACACGATTTCCCCCTGCGGTACCTGTACCAGGCGCGGCGAAAAACGGTCGCGGCTCGGAGGCGGCAATACCGCGTTCTGCAGCGGGGAGGAGAAGTCGATGGAAGGGATCGGTAGCATCACCATACTTTACCGTACTGTGTGCAGTGCAACATGAATAAACCTTCACTGCCGTAGGATCGGCTGGCGGTCAAATGCCGCACCGCACACGGCTTGCCAGCGCAGGTTTGTTGGGTTTGCCCGATCCTTTGCAATTATCCCCCTGACCAGTGCCGCCACGAGGGCAGAATGACCAAATCGCCAACGGGTATGACCGCCGCCCAGCTCAAGGCCTTCTGCGGCCGCTGGCCCGGTGTCACGCATGACATCAAATGGGGCGCGGATCTTGTGTTCAGCGTCGGTGGCAAGATGTTCGCGGTGACGCCCGCGGACGGCAGCGAGGGCGGTCGATTGTCGTTCAAGGTGGCGGATGAACGCTTCCTGGAGCTCACCGATCAACCAGGCATCATGGCGGCACCCTACCTGGCGCGATCGCATTGGATCTCGATCTTCGAGCCACAGCGATTCGCCACCACTGAGCTGAAGTCGCTGTTGCTCGATGCCCATGTACTGGTGCGCGCAAAGCTGACCAGGAAGTTGCAGGCGGAACTCGGTCCATTGCCGACCATCAAGGCGGGCGCAACATGAAACAGCATCTCGGTGCACTGGCACTCGTCGTGGCCGACTACGACGAAGCGATCGCCTGGTATACACGTGCACTACGCTTTGAAGTCGTCGAAGACACCGACCTCGGCGGCGGCAAGCGCTGGGTATTGTTGGCTCCGCCCGGCTCGCATGAAACACGTCTGCTACTGGCCCAGGCGCAGGGCAACGAACAAGCCTCGCGTATCGGCAACCAGACCGGCGGCCGTGTGTTCCTGTTTCTGCATACCGACGATTTTCAGCGCGACTGGCATCGCATGCGCGCTGCCGGCGTGCGGTTCCGCGAAGAGCCGCGCGACGAGGTTTACGGCACAGTCGTCGTGTTCGAGGACCTGTATGGAAACGCGTGGGACTTGCTTGAGATGAAACGATAGCCGTCTATTCTTCGGGGTCTGCACTCAGTGGGGAAGATCGGGCCATAGGTATTTGCAGGTCTTGTCGTCCGACGAGTGAGCCATGATGCGGTCGTAGAACGCGGCTTGCATCGCAACCAGTCCATCGACGTCCTCTGCCAGAAGCTCATGCGCCAATACTGCCTTGTTTGCAGCCAAGCGGGTTTTTTCAATGAACGCCGCTCTGGAAGCGTAGCGGGCTTCGAGGGAAGGGCGCGGATCTCCCGTAGCTTTGCGTTCGGCCTCGGTGCGCGCAAACGGCTGGAATGAGCCTTCGAATCGTTCGAGGGCCCAGCCGAAACCCGTACTGAGGTTGCGCGGGTTCCAGCCGGTGTACGTGCCAAGCGGAACTTGCACTTCAACCGGTCGCAGGCCGGCGGAGTCGGTGCCGTCGGCGTCAGGCGCCGGCACCATGACTCCATAGGGCTGTCCGTGATCAGGCGGCAGTCGATCGACGATGCCTTCGGAGATGAAGCGCGATCCGAAATCGAGCCGCTCGGGAATGAAGGGATGCGCCGGGGGGCTCAACCCCATTCCTTTGGGAAACAGCTGTCCATATCGCGTCACCGAAACCAGCGTGCCATCCGCCAGCGTCGGATAAGCATTGACGGGAGGTGTAGCTTTGTTGCGCACCCAACGATCCAGATCAAGTAGAAGAGCGCGGAGAATGCGTGAGTCATCGGTCGGGATGGAGCAATTGACTTTGTAGTCGCGCGTCGGGTCGCCGCTCTAGTAGTGCTGCATGCCGCTGAGCAGGTACAGCCGTGTGTTCGGGTCCGGGCGCACATCCGCGCTTGCGTCGGGCGTGGTCTCCAGCAGCGAAGCAGACCGTCCCCAGAATTCGGTGGATTTATTCACCAGGAACAACTTGGGACTCGTTCCAGCCGAATCGCGCGCTCGCGTCAGCAACGAACCGGTTTGCCCTGTGATGGCATCATGTTCTTCGCCTGTCGTGAACGGAAACATATCCGTTGGATAGCCCCGATCCACAATCAGGCTGGCCGCGCGGGTCGGGAATGCGAAGCGGTGATTGAAGCTGCCCCTGCCGCTGCCGCCCACGAGGCTTAGCGCGCCGTCGAAGACAAGCTTGCGTTGCTCATCAACGTCGAAGCCGTCGTAAAGCATCTGCTGAATCAGCCGTCCCGTCTGGCTGTCGCCCACCAACAAAACGTGTTTGGGCGCCGACCTTTGTTCGAAGGGATGACTGCGAAACCAGGCCAGCAGATCACGGATGCCAGCCAGCCCAGTGCCGACGACATACGGGTCGCGCGCCGTATAGGAGAGTTCGTAAATCAATCCGGGTTTGAAAGTGTCGTGCATCCGGATCTGGGTGGGGGGCTGGCCATCGGTCGCCGGTACGAAGCTCCAGCGCTCGCGTGCGATAGCGACGCGTGGATCTTCCGGGTGGCTTCGCACAGTCAATACAGCCGCCGGATCGTTCTCGACGGCGGCGGCGTACGCGCGTCCGTCAATGCCGACGAATGGCGCCGTGTCCGAGGCCTTGTCCACGGTAAATTCGTTCGCCACCTTGCCCGTGATTGGCCGTCCATGATCGGTGGCGACGGGCGGCGCGAACACCAGCGGATGGTCATCCGGTCGCTCGGGTTTGATATCCCATTGCCAAGCCGACGCAAGCACCGCGAAGCCATGACGTTGCAAGAAACCGGTATCGGCGAATGGGCCTTTCTTCGATGGAGCAAGGACCTCGTTGAACATGCCCGAAATTTGCTGCCCGCGATTGCTGACATCGTAGATCAAGGTGGAGTCGGCGGCTTTGGTTGGCCGCAACAGCACAAACTCGGTGGAGAACTCGACCAGACCCTTGCTGTCGCGAGGCGCGTACTTGAGGTCGACGATACGGGCGTTTGCCTTGTCGTGCGGATCGAGCGTGAACCAGGCTCGTCCGTGGATCACTTCGTACGTTCCGACTCCGGGGTACGACTTGCCATCCTGATAGGGCTTTCGATCGATCACATCGACGTGGTCGATCGCGGCGAGCGCAGCCTGCGACGCGATGGCAAATACAAAACCCAGCCACAACGTCAGACTCAAACGTGACACGCGATGCTTCCCTGCAGTTCGATGCACATCAATCTCCGACGGTCAGATCGACAAGGATGGTCAACGTAATGCTTCAGGCCGCAATGGCAAGAGACATTGAGCGGACTATATCGAACTATGGCGAGGTTGGAATCTGACTCGGGCATAAATAGGGCGCGCGGCAGCAGAGGATGTTCCTTGTTGCTGTCGTACACAATCCAGTGCAAGCAACACCGACGAACATAGTAGATCTGGCTGGGATTCACGTTCTGCACCATTCGTGTCGCTCGTCAGGCTCTTCTGCCGTGGCGTTGGAAGCGTAGTTTACAGGGGCGCCACATGTTCAAGTACTACCTGCAGCTGGGTCTGCATAGTTTGCGTCGCAACCCGGTGCTTACCGCGTTGATGGTGATGGCGATTGGTTTTGGCGTGGCGTCATCGATGACGACGTATACGGTGTTTCGCGCCATGTCGGGCGATCCCATTCCATGGAAGTCCAGCAAGTTGTTCGTACCGCAAATCGACCCTTGGGGACCGATTCATCGGCTAAATGACGAGCCGCCTGGTGGAATGACGTACATCGATGCGGTCGCCTTGATGCGTGATCATCGTGCGCGTCTTCAGTCGGCGCTCTATCCGATTGCACCGACGGTCTATTCCGATGATTCGACGCAGAAGGTGCGATCGGCGCCGGGACATGCTGTGTATGGAGAATTCTTTCCCATGCTCGATGTGCCTTTTCTTTTTGGCAGCGGCTGGTCGGCAGCCGATGACGGGCAGCACGCCAGAGTGATAGTGATCAGCAAAAGCTTGAATCAACGTCTCTTCGGTGGGACAAACAGCGTGGGACGAGCTATCAGGCTGGAGAGCCACAACTATCGGGTAAGCGGTGTTCTGGATGACTGGCATCCGCAATCGAAGTTCTACGACCTGGCCAATGCCAATGCCTTTGGTACGGCCGACCAGGTGTTTCTCCCGTTTACTACGGCGATCGATGAACAACTCTTTACCAGTGGCCATTTTAGTTGTGGTGACAAAGATCCTGATCCGGGCTTTGCCGGCGCTCTGGCCTCCAGCTGCGCCTGGATTGGCTATATGGTCGAGCTTGGTACAACGGCTCAGCTCAGTGCCTACCGCAACTATCTGGACGATTATGCACGTGGGCAGCAGACTTTAGGCCGCTTCGGCTGGGCACCCGATAATCGCCTGCGCGATTTGCCCGCATGGCTGGCTTTCAGGCAAGTGGTTCCATCGCAGACCAAGGTCTCCATTGTTGTGGCGCTCTGCCTGTTGCTGGTTTGCATGGTGAACACGGTGGGTTTGTTGCTGGCAAAGTTTCTGCGCCGATCCGGCGAAATCGGAGTGCGCCGTGCGTTGGGTGCAAGTCGTCTTGCCATAGCGGCCCAGTTCGGCGTGGAGTCGGGCGCGATCGGCTTGGCCGGAGGTGTGCTGGGCTTATTGCTGACGTTGCTGGGCGTGCAGTTGATGCAAGGCTCATTGCCAAAGCAGATCGCCGCGTTGGCCCACATCGATCTGACGCTGCTCTCGGAGACCTTGCTGCTGGCGGTTTTGGCTACCGTATTGGCTGGGCTGTATCCCATCTGGCGTGCCATGTATGTGCGCCCCTCATTGCAGCTCAAGGAAGACTGAGGAGGCACCCATGTCCCTACATCCCATCCTTTCCGCCTTGCGCCGCCACAAGACGGGCACGATTCTTATCGCTTTGCAGATAGCGCTGACCCTGGCCATCGTTTGCAACGCCTTGTTCATCATCAGGGCGCGGTTCGAGCACATGGCCCGCGTCACGGGAATCGATGAGCACGATCTTTTTCAGGTTGAGTCGACGCATACCGGTATCGACAGCGATACGGACGCGGGCAAGGCGACGCTTAATGCGTCCATAAAAGCCGATCTGGCCGCGCTGCGGCAATTACCTGACGTGGTCGACGTCTATGAAACCAACTCATTGCCTTTGACCAACAACCTCTGGTCGGACGGCTTCAGTTTCACTCCTGGTGTGCCTCCCGCCGTTCCCACCGGGTTCTACAACGCCGATTAGCGTACCTTGGCGACCCTTGGCGTGCGATTGGTGGCGGGACGCAATTTTCGTAGCGACGAGATTGTTGGCCATGGCCAACTGGGGGCTTTTCAGCCAGCCGTCATTATCGTGACCAAACACTTAGCTGACAGCCTGTTTCCACACGGTGACGCGCTGGGTAAGCAAGTTTATTTCATCAACGCCACCGCCCCCAGCATCATTATTGGCGTCGTTGAGCGTTTGCAGACATCTTTGGTCGACAGCGAGACAGATGGCTGGGCGTGGAACTCGACCTTGATGCCGCTGCGTTTGGTCGATCCCTCTCATTACTACGTGGTGCGTGCCAAACCGAGTCGATTGGCCGCTGCCATGCAGAGCGCGCCGGCAGCCCTGTATGCACAGGATCCACAGCGGGTGAATCCAGATGGCACAGGCGATGATGAGGTCGGCGTGCAGAGCTTCGCGCAGATTCGTGCTGCGGCCTATCAAAGCGATCGTACTTTGGCGATCCTGATGGGCGTGATCAGCATCATTCTGTTGGCGGTGACTGGCGCTGGCATCGCGGGCCTGTCCAGTTTCTGGGTGGGTCAGCGCCGGCGGCAAATAGGTGTGCGTCGCGCGCTGGGCGCGACCAGCCGCGACATTGCTCGCTATTTTCTTATCGAAAATGCGCTTATAAGCGCGGCCGGAGTTGCCGTCGGGATCGCGCTTGCCTACGAATTCAACCGATGGTTGATGGGGCAATTTGAACTGACACGACTTTCGCCCGCCTACGTTCTGGTCGGCGTGGTACTGATCTTTTTGTTGAGCCAAGGCGCGGCGCTTGCCCCGGCACTTCGCGCTGCACGAATCGCTCCCGTGGAAGCTATCCGATCTTAGTGAAATGCACGGCCACCATCGCGCCCGAGAAATCAGTGACGATGTTGTCCGTGCCAAAGGCAGCGCTCAAGCATTCATCCATTCGTGCTCCAGGGAGTAACCGTATGCTGAAATTCTTCAGGGACGACTCGCATGAATCCTTTTCATGGATGGATGGCATCTTTTACTCATGTCGAATGAACCGAAGATCTAAGCATGTGGCTGTGTTCTTTCTGTTGATCGTGTGCGCTTCGGTATCACAGATCTCTGCGCGAGAGACCGAGGTACCTGTCCCAGCTAACGCACCACCGAGCACCAGCACAACTCCTGCTACTGACATATCGAAGGGAGTGGTCATCAACCAGATCGACCGAACGTTTACGGCAGCTGGCGACGTCACGGGTGACGGCAATGAGGCGCACCTGACGATCCATGTCATCGGGCGTTCCATGACGTCGGCTTTTACATGGTCACTGACCATTACCGGCCGAGGTGGCGCTGTTCTCTTCAAGGTCGAACGAAACGACGCTTGGCTGGATGGTTTCTTTGCGCAGGATGGTTACGAGGCTGACTGCTCGGGGTACGTGGCGTGCAAGAAGCACTATTACTTTGAAGACCTTCCCAGGACCGTATTCGATAGTCTGAGGCCATCGGATTCGAGCGAAAGCAAGAATGACCGCGTCACTTCGAATCTGACACAAACGGCGACCGCCTTTTTTGCAGCGCAAAACATACCGCCAGCGAGCCGCGAGGCGGCGCTATCAGAAATGCGGCGCACGTTAACCAAACCCGGCTTTCACGTTCTTGACGTGCCGTTCTCCCCGGTGGAATGGGATCCATCCAAGGTCTGGGTGAAGAGCATCCACATGTTCGTTCCCTACGAATAGGGATGACCGCCGCCAAGCTCCGTTTGCACGCTAGCTTGCGAACATCAGGAACCGACATCGGATAGGGATGCCCGTCACCCGGTATCTACCCACACTCATCACTGGCTGCGTGTCGAGCATGGTCGATGCCATAGGTCAGATCACTTCGACCTTCACATCGGCACGCACGCTCTGGCCGGCTTCGCAAGCAAAGGCGGGTGCGATGCCCAATACGGAGCGCGTAGGGAAGTGGGTGCCGACAACGACGGTCGGCTGGCTCAGTACGTCGAGCCGATAGCGTTGCCCGCTGGCGTCCGGCAATTGATCTTCGAACGCGAAGGCGGCGTTCGTGTCCGCCGCGCGATAGACCGTCTGGTGCGTTTGCTGGTCGGTCAGGCGAACTACGGCGTTGGGCAGGGGACGCCCGGAGTAATCGTAGGCGGTGCCGGTGATGAGGCAGGTGTCGGTCGACGCCTGTGCGTCGAGTGCCAGAGTGGCGAGCAGGGTGATCAGAACGAGGCGGTTCATGAGGATACCTCCAGCTGAGAGGAGTGCATCCCTGCTTATGGGGCTCACTGGGCGATTTTAGCGCTTTAAGGTCAGAAAGTACGATTCGGTCGAGCAGTGCTCAGATCGAAAGCATACGAGCGATATGGGTCGTATTTGTGACGAAGCGGAACTCGGCGATGCCGATCGCGATCCTTCTTTGGAGGCGTTAATTTCTCAATGTTTACGTGTTTGAAGGATACGTCCTGGCACGCCCAAAGACTTTTCACTATCGTCATCGACCGGTTCGGACCGTTACCGAAAAGGAGATTCAAAACTTAGGTCGGAGTGAGCGAATACGACGACCTCCAGTGACTGGAAGCTGAGTTAAAAACCTCGAATCAGTCGACCGCCCGCTTGGCAATTTCAGCGACGAACGTGTCCGTGTCCGTTGTTCCCGTATTGCCGAGGATGATGATTGTGATGTCCTGATCCAGCACATGGAAGAACTGGCTTTGAGCACCCATGATTGCGCCGGGTCTTTTCACGACGGGATGTTTTCGGCCTTTCATGGTGGTGTCGTACGACCATAGGCCGTAGCCGTAATCGTCGAGTCCGGGTTTGATCATCAGGTCGAGTGTTGCCTGCTTGATCAGCTTCAGGCCGAACAGGGCGTCGGAGAATTTCATGAGGTCGCTGGTGGTTGAATACATTGCCCCGGCGGCGTACCAGTTCTCCGGATACACCGGAAGATCGTTCGATAGGACTTTGTGATCGTCGGGATAAAAGTAGGTATCGGCCAGGCCGCGAATGATGTCGCCCTGATGCAGCAATCCGGAGTCACTCATCTTCAGCGGCTGCAGAATCCTTTCCCTGAGTACCCGTTCATACGGTTTGCCGTATAGATGCTCGATGATCTTTCCCAGCACGACGTAGTCGGCGTTGTTGTAATTGAACACCTTGCCGGGAGCGCTGATGAGGTGCCCGCTGCAATACTTCGCGAGCAGTTGGTCACTGGTGTGGGGTAGCTGATAGACGGTCATGCCGTCGCGAATCGCACTCGCTTGATCGATGATCCCATCGAAGCTTGGCAGGCCCGAAGTGTGATTGAGCAACTGCTGGATGGATACCTTGCTGCCAGCTTCACCCTTGTACTCGGGCAGGTAGATCTGGATGGGTTTGCCCAGATCTATTTTGCCTTGCTCATAGAGCTGCAGAATCAGAACCGATGTGAACAGTTTGGTGATGGATGCGATCTTGTATCGGGTCTGCTGGCTACTGGGTATATCGAAAGGAATATTGGCCAAGCCAAAACTCTTGGCGTAGCGGGTATGTCCGTGTTTCTGGATCAGGATCGAGCCGTTGAAATGGTGCTCCATCGCATACGAACCGACGAACACGTCCAGCTCGGACGATGGTGTCAGTATGCCCACGGAAAAGAGCCATGCGATGATCAGAATGAGAAGCTTCATGCGATTTCCGGTCCCGTTTGCCATGGTGAATCCGCGCAGCTTCTACCGGACGGTGCGATGAAGATCGTCCGACTCTTTAAGACGTGCGCTAGGTTGTATTCACAGCATTGGATACCGACGTGCGTGCGGCGGTTGCAATATGCGCGAGAAGGCGCACGGATAGGGTGAGTGCGCTACGCTGATATCCATGGGCAACCAGCATCGGGGCAACGATATGCGCGCACCAGCGGGTTCGATCGTGGGGCTATGCTCTGCTTCCGCCACCATGTGTGCGCTAGGCATGGCTTTTCTCGGTTACTGGGGTGTGCATGAGCCGGTGCCATGGCGCTGGACAGACCGGGTTGTCGTATTTCTGGCATTCGCCAGCTTTGCTGCGCTGGGCTCGGTCGCGTGGATCGTCACCACTCCAGTTGCCGATGAGAGCGACGAAAAAGTTGTCGCGGCCAGGCGAGTTTTTGCCCTGGGTGTCGTCTCGATCTGGTTGGCCATGGTGATCGCCGTCATCGCGGCGGCTTGATGACGGTCTTGTAGCGATCGCCGTTTATGCCAGGTCAGTGGCGGCCACGCTTTTGCTGTAAGCGCCAAAGCTTCCATTGGGCGATAACCATCCAGGAAAGTCTTCGACGCAAGTCCTCAGACTGGCTCCCCACCGCGCACCCAGCTCAGTTTATGACAGGTACCCTGGGGCTTTGTGTCCTGTCTAGCGAGCGTCGTTTTCAGATCGACAGGGGAGGTTGTTCGGCGGATGATTCTTGCCATAGCTTTCGTCAGCTTCCGCCTACATCCTGGCTAAGGATTTTCCAGTCTCGATAGCGCTTGAGACCGTGTGGCACGCAGCAAGTCGCGCCATTTTTCAGAACCTTCTCATGGAGCGTGTCCGGCGGAACCCGGAACATGTGCACGTTGAGAGGCGCTAATTGCTGTGCGCTTGCTCCGCTCAAAGAAATCAGCGAGAGCCTTCAGGTTGCGTAGGTACGCAGCCAAAAGCCATCCAAACCCCCGTCCAGTCAACGACGAGATGGCATGCGGGATCGGTACGCCGCGCGGACCGTTTTGCACATTCCATCGCCATCTGAGTGAGTTTCGGTCATGAACAAGATCTATTGCGTCGTCTTTAATCGGGTTTTGGGTCGCTTTGTAGTGGCTTCGGAACTGGCCAGAAGCAACAAGAAATCGTCTGGCAACCAAATAGGTACATCGCGGCGCCGTTCGCGGCTTCACGCCGTCGCGGCGGGGGCGATGCTGGTGGCCTCGGTGCACGCGCAGGCGCAAACCGTTTCGCTGCCGGTGTGGGACCCCACCGTCAATGACAACCAGGTCGGCACGATTACGGCGGCCAACGGGAATACGGTGACCATCACCGGCTCGGCCACGCAAATCAAGCCCGGCATTACGGGTGCGGGCTCGGTGTCGCTGGCAACCTTGCTGGCGAGCGGACAAATCGTGTCCGGCGCTCAATATGCGGACCCGAACAATCCGGCTTCGTTGGTCGTCAACACCGGTCCGCTGAATCAGACTCTGGTCGTTCCCGATCCGATTACCGGCGGCACGCGCACGGTTACCGTGTATAGCGATGCGAACATTTCCGATACCTTTGCGACGTCGGTCAATAGCGCCTACATCGTGGTGACCAATACAGCCGTAAACGGACAGCAGTACATCAACACGCGTATTGGCGCGGTGGCTTCGACGGGCGGCACGCTGAATGTGAATATCGGCACTGCCGGGGCCGCGACCAACGCGATCAACAATTACGTCAAGATGGGTGCTGCCAAGCAGTCCTACCTGTTCGCAGCTGACGGCACTGGCAGTGCAAACAGCACCGTGGTGTGGCAGTCCAACAACATGGTAGATATGGGCAGCGTGACCGCGGCCCTGTTGAGCTCGGGTGGAACCTCGGCAACCACGCAGGCGTTCTCTACCTACAAAGGCACATTCACGGCATTCGACGGCAGTAGCCATACCGTCAATAACGCCAGTGACCTGCAGGGTTACAACAACTGGCTCATCGCACAGCTGCAGAGCGGTGTCTTAAATCCCGGGCAATACACGAGCCAATTCAACTTGGCTTATACCAATACAAACCAGACCATTACCTACAGCAACGGCCCGGCCAACATGGCCGACGAGGCTTACCAGCCGATCGGCAATCGCGCGGTGATATACGCCAACGGTGCCAAGGGGGCCGGTGTGGTTGCAGCAGGTGCCATGCTCGATGGCATGGCCAGCTATGACTCGCGTTCGGGCGCCCCCGCCGGATCGGCCGGTGCGGTCATGCTTGCCGATAACGGTGCCACCATCACCAACAACGGCACGGTGTCGTCAGCCCGCGGCGGTAGCGATAGCCTGGCTACGATGGAAGTCCGTCTTGGAGCGCACGCCGTCAATAACGGTGTGGTCAATGCAGGTTACTACGCAGGCTTCGCGGGTGCGGTGGATCCGCTGAATCCCACGCCACAGACATACGCTTTGGGCATGTTTGGTACGGGCGCCGGCTCGACCGTGTCCAATACGGGCATCATCAATTCAGCCGGTGCGGCCGGTATTGCGATGGCTTTGACGAGCGGTGCCCAGGGCACCAATTCGGGCATCATCAATGTCGATGTCACCGCTATCGCGCCAACGTCGACGTATGCAGGAACAGCGACCGACGGTATCACCCTCAACACGGGCTCCAGCTTCACCAACACCCCCACCGGCCTGATCTACCTGGGTCGCCAGCCACAGTACAACGTGGCAGCGCCGGAGAGCGTGGCCGATATTGCCTCCAACATCACGCCGCTCTACGGCATCCTGGTACAAGGCAGCGCTGCCAGTACGGTCACCAACCAGGGCACGATTACCCTGGGCACCCTGGTGCAGGGTTCGGTGGGTATCGAATCGACTAGCACCAGTTCGGCAACGCGGGTGACCAACGCGGGCACCATCAATATCAACGGCAACGCGTCGGCCACGCCGGCGGTCAATATCGGCATGCTCGCGGTAACGGGCACGCCGGCCAACACGTTGAGCAACAGTGGCGTGATCAACATCAATGGCGTCAACGCGATTGGTGAGCAGGCCCAGGGAGGGGGACAGATAAGTTCCAGCGGCACCATCAACGTGCTGGGCGGCGCGGACCCGGCTACCGGTTTGCGTAACTACGGTATGTGGGTGCAGGACGCCGGTTCGATCGGTACGCTTACCGGCACGCTCAATCTGGCTGGCAACGGCGCCATTGGTGCGCACGCACGCTTGGGCGGCACGATCAACGTTGCCGGTGCGGGGGCAGTCAATTTTGTTTCCGGCAGCGATCAGATCGGCTACTACGTGTACGGCGCAGGTTCGGCGATCAACAACACCGGTGTGGCTGCGCAGAACGTGTCGACGGCAGGTTCCACGCTGTATCGGATGGAAGCAGGCGCCAGCTTCACTGGTGGTTCGGGCGCGTCATCGAGCCTCACCGCTTCGGGCGACAATTCCACGGCAGTGCAGGTGACGAGCGCCACCGGTAATACCGTGTCGGCGTTCAACTCCGGCGGCATGTCGATCAACGTGACCGGCCAGAATGCCACCGCCGTGCGCGTGGAGGGCGGCGCGCAAGGAAAAATCGCTTCCAACGCAACCATCAACCTGAGCGGTGCCGGCGCAGTGGCCGGGATTGCCGATGGTCAGTATTACGGTTTGACCGGCGCCGCTTCGGGCGCGCCGATCGCCGGCACGCTATTGAACGCATCGCTCAATGCGGGCGCCGCCGGTTTCGGTACGGGTACCGTGCTGGTCAGTGGCGCCACGTTGAACTCCAGCCTGGACGATGTCACCGGCTTTATTGCCCGCAACGCGGCGTCGCTGAGCAATAGCGGCAATATCGTGTTTACCGGCGCCGACACCACGGGTATCGAGGTGGACGCAGGTGCCACCGGCGGCAATAGCGGCAACATTACTGTGCAGGACGGCAGCGTCGGGCTCAGCGCAAATTCGACCGGCGCCAGCACCACGCTCAACAATACCGGCAATCTCATCGTCAAGGGCGGCAGCGACGCCGATCGCACGACAGGTATCAGCGCCACCGGTTCGGGTGTCACCGTCAACATGACCGCCGGCACGCTTAACTTGCAAGGCCAAGGTGCAGTGGGTGTGCAAGCGTCCAGTGGCGCAAACGTCGTGCTTGCGGGTACGGCCTTGCCGCAGTTTGCCGCCGATGGTTCGGGCGTCACCGATCAGATCGCGTTCCAGCTTGTCGGTGCCGGTTCCACCATTGTCACCAATATTCCCAATGGCACGGTGCTGGATTCCAGCGGCACCAGCTCGACGCTGTTCCGCCTCGATGATGGGGCCAATCTTGCAGGCGTATTGCAGGTGCGGACTTCCGGTACCGACGCGCGTGGCATTGCCGCGTCGGGCGCAGGCACTACAGCCACCGTTCTGGCAGGCAGCGCATTCAATTTGATTGGCGAGGGTTCACAGGGCGTGTATGCGGACGGTGGCGCCAATGTCACGATCAATGCGGGCTCCAACTTTACTTTGGCTGGAAATGGCGCTGTAGCCGGCGTGGTCAATGGCGACCAAGTTGCGCTCGACGGTTCGATTACAGCCAGCAACACCGGCACGCAATTGACCAACCTGGCCAACCTGACGAGCACGGCCAGCGGCGCGACCGGCTTTATCGCAGAGAACCTGGGCACGCTGACCAATCTGGGCAACATCACCATGACAGGTGGCACCGGCAACACCGGTGTGCAGGTGCTTAACGGTCAGTTGGTGAACAGTGGCAACATCGTGGTCAACGGTACGGCCGTCTATGTCACGGGTGCCAACGCAGTGATCGACAACCAGGGCGGCGACATCCAGGCCAGCGATGGCAAGGCTGCCATCGAGCTGGGTGCCAGTGCCTCGCTGGATCTGATGGGCAGCGGCCTTGCGACGATAACCGGCAAGGGCACCGCCGATGGCGTGCTGGTCGATGCCGGTGCGGTCGGCCTGAAGGTGCAAGGTGCCACCATCAACGTCAACGATGCGAGCAGCACAGGCAATGGCATTGAGAACGCTGCCGAGCTCGCCGGTATCCAGCTAAACAACACCACCATCAACACCACCGACGGTGCGGGCGTGCGCACAGCGGCGACGCTCGATGCCAACAACTCCGGCACGATCAATGTCGGGGGCGCGGGTCAGGGTATTGCCTTTGAACAGGCCGGTGGTGGTGCGAGCAGCAACAATCTGGATCTATCGGCTTCCCAAGGCTTGACCATCAACGTCAACGGCGCCAACGGCGTGGGCATTTTGGCCAACACCACGGGTACAGTCGATACGGCCGCTACGGTCAACGTGACTAATGCGGCCGGCGGCGCGGCGTTGGCGCTCAATGGCGTAAGCACTGCCAGCAACAGCGGCAACCTGATTTCGCAAAGCATGACGGCGCCTGTTGTCGCCACGGGATCAGCCAACAACTTCACCAACAGCGGCACCATCGAAGCGGTTAATGCGGCGGCGGTAGCGGCCAATTTCGACGGCCAGAACACCACATTCCTCAATACCGCAACCGGTAAGATCATCGGTGCCATCGGCGTGGGCGAAGGCAATAATACCTTTACCAACAATGGCTCGATGACCGGCGCCCTCAGCGGGGGCGATGGTAACAACACGATACGGCTGAACGCGGGTAGCATGCTCACGGGTGACACGACCCTGGGCAATGGCGCCAACTTGGTGGCGATCAATGCGGGTGTGCAACAAGGCAGTGTGTATCTGGGCAGTGGCAGCAACACGCTGACGATCAACAACGGCGGCCAGTTGCTGGATAACCCCAATGCTCCGGGCACCGGCGGCAACGTGGTGGCGGGCAATGCGGGTAGCGCCGGCAGCAATATCATCAATGTGGGTGATGCCAACTCGGCGGGCACGATTTCCGGTGCGGTAACCCTCGGTGGCGGCAGCGATGCGCTGACCGTCAACAACGGTAGCCGCGTGGGCGGCACGGTGAATCTTGGTGACGGCAGCAATACCTTCACGGCCATTGGCTCGGCGAGTGTGGCCGATGTGCTGGGCGGTGCCGGCGACGATGTGTTTACCATCAAGGGGCAGGGCGGTGCGACGCCGACCTTCACCTCGCTCAATGGTGGCATGGGCGCGGGTACCGACAGCCTGATTTTCGACAACGCCAACTACACGTTGAGCCGTAGCGCCGCGATTGCCAATTTCGAATCGCTGATCCTGCAGAACGCCTCGACGCTGACGCTGAACAGCGCGTTGCTGATGAGCGACGGTGGCACCGATCAAGGCGTGGTTACCGTCAAGGACACCAGCACGTTGGCCGTCCAAATGCCGGGTGCGTTTGCGCTGGACAACAAACTTGCCAGTGCGCCGGGCGAAGGTCTTGTCACCGTTGACACGGCCGGCCAAGCCTTCGACTTCACCAGCAACGTGGGTAGCCAGTTCCAGGGCAAGGTTGAGCTGGGCAATAGCCAGTTCGCCCTGGGTGGCGTCAATACCACGGCGCTGACCCATGCCACGCTTCAGCTCGACGCAGGCAACACCACCACGGTGACCGATGGTACGCAAAACATCGGTGGCTTTACCTTCAACGGCGGCACCGCCGTGTTCGACGCCATGGCGCCGGCACAGAGCGTGGCAAACAGCTTGATCGCCAGCGGCAAGCTGGACGTCAGCGGCGTGGGCACGGTGCAGATCCAGGTGCCCGCGGCGCCGGGTCTGGCCAATCCGATTACCCAGCCAGGCCTTTCGTTGCTGGCGCAGGACGACGTCAACGTTGGCGTGCAGTTGATCCAGGCCTCTGGCGCCGTGACCGGCACCGCCGGGGCGATCAAGGTGGTGGATCAGAACGGCCATACCCTTACCGACAATGGCCAGGAGACCGATCAACAGATCGACATCGCCCAGAACGGCACCACCGTGGCAACCGGCACCTACGGGTACCGCGTCACCACGGGAGCGAACAACGACGGCCTGTACGTGAACTACGGCCTCAAGCTGATCGACGTGTTTGCCAATCAAATGCTGGTTCTAGCAGAAACGCCGGGAGCCACCGGTGTCGCGGATGACTTGAGCGCACAGGTGACCGGTGCGGGCGGACTGGATATCGAATCCGCCAACAGCCTGTCGATCTCCAATGTGAACAATGACTACCAGGGTGCGACCAGCAGTGGCACCCTCGTGTTGGGCACCGACCATGCGCTGGGTAACACCTCGGGCCTGTCGCTGGATGCCGGCACAACGGTGGACGTGAATGGCAAGACCCAGACCGTCGGCACGCTTAACACGGCGGATGGTTCGACACTCGACCTGAATCAGGGTGCGTTGACCGTAGCCAGCGGTGGCAGCGTCGCAGGTAATTCGCTGAACGGTGCAGGCACCTTCAACTTGACCGGCGGTACGCTTGCCGTGAATGGCCCGAACGCCAACTTCTCGGCCACCACGAGCATTGCCAGT